>Ga0224506_10000337_pt1 | contig 42644 bp, 40 predicted proteins | sample SF_Jan12_sed_USG_2_FD_169108 | JGI IMG/M metagenome (GOLD analysis project Ga0224506, IMG submission 169108) | Sediment microbial communities from San Francisco Bay, California, United States - SF_Jan12_sed_USGS_8_1 | ecosystem: Environmental > Aquatic > Marine > Sediment | place: USA... | reverse complement strand
GAGGCGCTAAGCGCTTTACTCACTATTCTTACTTTCAATTGCTACAGCAGTAGCCTGCCATACCTTCCTTCATCTGCCTCCAGTATTGGGGATGATGGCTGGTCTTGGTTATCCTCATTTCTTTGGTTACTACCTGCGCATGACCTTGCCTAAGAGCCTATCATCAAATTTAGATTGGTTGGAAGTTACTAGTGGATTAAAGTAACTTGAAAGCAATCAGTCGCCTGTACCATGAAAGAGAACATGAATTACATAACAGGGATGGTTTTTAATTGAGTTACATTTCTGTCCAGAAATTAGCATCTTGAGAGACATAACCCATACTTTTTGTTCATTCACACAATGGTAGATGCGAGTCCAGCGTGTAGCCAAAAGACAGTCGTTAATCTCGCAATATTATATACATTATTATTGGTTAATGATGCGCATCGTGAGGATTGTTACCTGTTGCCATTGACCAGTGATGAGGCTGATGGTGATTACCGTAAGCCATCAACCCGATATAGCCTAAGCCTCTAATCTTGTTAGTCTCTTCCGGGTTTTCTGAGGTGGTTGTCAGGATGAACTGGTTTTTGTTTTTGACAATGGTCATGGTCCAGTTTGTTTCATCCTTTAGTTGAGAAGGATGTGCTGACAGCACTCTGTCCAGAGCTACCTCGGCTCTATCTGTCACTGGTCTGATAATGGCTTCCAAGCCATTTTTAATAGGCTTTTGAGACATGACCTCAACATTTAAAGTTAAGTCATTCATGTCCAATAAATGCTGTCTCAATGCTTCAATATCAACTTTTCCCCAATCGGTATTCGGGTCATTATTGAGTTTAATGATAACTTCCTGAATAGTGCCAAACACATCATTTCCTGCCTCGGTCAGCAGGTTATAAGAAGCTGTCATTTGGTGTTCATTATGCATCATTTCTGTATGATCAGCTTCCGCGAAGGCGCCAGTGCTATAAATGAAAAGAACAGAAAAAAATAATCCATAACGTTTCATCGTATTTCCTCTGCTAAACAGGTACTTTTTCAATTTTTTCCAGCCAGTAAAGAGACCAGTGAATATTCATCATTATAGAATACCTCACTTTTTATCTGGCAATTGGAGCCTTTACTAAAACATTGCCTGATAGACAAAATGTTGGCCGATGGAAACATTACAATGATGGTAGTGCCACTTAACTCAAAGGATGGGTCTGCATGCGATTCTTGATGAGCAGTATTAAGGTGACCAGGAGTTCAAAGCAGGCCGAATGACCTCATAAAACTGGGCTTACTCTATTTTATAATTATTGGTCACAAAAAAGGCAGTCAACAAAGGTTTCCTGCCTTTTTAAGAAAACCTTTATTTTTGGTCAATTAACGATCTATAGCGCGGTACCCTATATCGGTGCGGTAGTAAGCGGTGTCCCACTCAATGGCTTTGAGTTGCATATAGGCTTGCTGTTGAGCCGATTTGACATCGTCGCCCAGTCCCACTGCACAGAGCACACGACCACCACTGGTGACCAACTTGTCACTATCAAGTTGAGTGCCCGCATGAAAAACCTTACCCAGTTCTGTTGCTGCAGGAATGTGAGCAATCACTTCACCCTTAGCATAGGCATCCGGGTAACCCCTGGCTGCCAGTACAACACCCAGAGCTGCTTTAGGGCTCCAATTCGCGGTAGTCTGATCCAATTTTTTGTCGATGGCAGCAAGACACAATTCAACCAGGTCAGATTCCAAACGCATCATAATGGGTTGGGTTTCAGGGTCACCAAAGCGCACGTTAAATTCGAGTACGTTAGGCGTGCCGTCCGGGGCGACCATGATACCGGCATACAGGAATCCGGTGAATTCGTTACCTTCAGATTTCATACCATTCACGGTAGGCCAAATCACTTCTTTCATAATGCGATCATGCATGTCTTTAGTGACCACGGGCGCTGGACTATACGCGCCCATGCCACCAGTATTAGGTCCTTTGTCACCATTATCACGTGCCTTGTGGTCTTGTGACGTTGCCATAGGTAATACATTGTCTCCATCTACCATGACGATAAAACTGGCTTCTTCTCCGATCAAAAACTCTTCAACGACAACACGAGCACCTGCATCACCAAATTTGTTCCCATCCAACATATCTTCGATCGCATTAATCGCTTCAGCTTCTGTCTGTGCCAATATCACCCCTTTACCCGCAGCCAGACCATCAGCCTTAATCACAATGGGAGCGCCTTTTTCTTTTACAAAAGCAACCGCTTTATCGACCTCAGTGAATACGTCATAAAAAGCAGTGGGTATGTCGTGTCTAGCCAGGAAATCTTTGGTGAAAGCTTTAGAGCCCTCAAGCTGGGCTGCCCCCATGCGGGGACCGAAGCAGGGTAAACCCCGTGCCTCAAAAAAATTGACAATACCTGCAACCAGAGGAACCTCTGGACCAACAATGGTTAACCCAACATCATTCTGTTCACACGCCGTTGCCAGTGCATCAAAGTCCAACACATCGATATCCAGGTTAATCATGTTAGCTTCAAGTGCGGTGCCAGCATTTCCCGGAGCTACAAAAACGGTTTCAACCTGATCTGACTGACCCGCTTTCCATGCCAAAGCATGTTCGCGGCCACCAGAGCCTACAATTAATACATTCATTTAATGAAACTCCCTATTAATGTCTGAAGTGGCGCATACCGGTAAACACCATGGCGATGCCGTGTTCGTCGGCTGCCTGAATGACTTCTTCATCACGCATTGAACCGCCAGGTTGGATAACCGCAGAAATACCGGCTTCTGCCGCAGCATCCAAGCCGTCGCGGAAAGGGAAGAACGCATCAGATGCCATAACAGATCCTTCAACGATCAGGTTCTCGTCTGCCGCTTTGATTCGAGCAATTTTGGTACTGTAAACGCGACTCATTTGACCGGCACCGATACCTACAGTCATTTTATCTTTTGCAAATACAATAGCGTTGGATTTAACATATTTACAGACTTTCCATGCAAACATCAGGTCTTCGATTTCTGCTGCTGTTGGTTGCTTTTTGGTTACGATTTTAAGCTCAGAGGCGTCGACCATGCCAAGGTCTCGTTGCTGCACTAGTAAGCCTCCGTTTACTTTTTTGTAATCCCAGCCTGATGCTGTGTTATGCCACTGGCCGCATGCCAGTAATCGCACATTAGCTTTTGCCTTAATAATGTCTGCGGCTTCAGTACTTACGGTTGGTGCAATGATTACTTCTACAAATTGTCGGTCTACAATCGCTTTTGCCGTAGCCGCATCTAACTCACGGTTAAATGCGATAATGCCGCCAAATGCTGACGTGGGGTCTGTTTTGAAGGCTTGTTCATAGGCGGCTAAAATATTGTTGCCAATGGCAACACCGCAAGGATTGGCGTGTTTAACGATAACACAGGCGGGCTGTTCAAAGCTTTTTACGGTTTCAAGAGCTGAATCAGTATCGGCAACGTTATTAAAGGACAGGGCTTTACCCTGAATTTGGGTTGCCGTCGAGACCGATGCATCTGACGCACTAGGGTCAACATAGAATGCGGCAGACTGATGTGGATTTTCACCATAGCGCATGCTTTCATTTAAGACGTAATGCGAGCTCAACGTTTGTGGATATTCATTACGATTCTCAGTGCTTAGCACTTCAGCATCCTGGTTTATTGAACCCAGGTAGTTAGCGATCATGCCGTCATAGGATGCAGTATGCTCAAATGCTTTTAATGCCAATGCAAAGCGAGACTTTTCAGATACCCCCCCCTGATCCAGTTCGTCAATTATGACACTGTAATCCTTATGGTTAACTACTATCGACACCCATTTGTGGTTCTTGGCTGCGGATCTCACCATGGTTGGGCCGCCAATATCTATATTTTCAATAGCCGTTGGCAAGTCGCAATCGGGTTTGGCGACGGTTTCTTTAAAGGGATACAGATTTACCACGACCAAATCGATAGGATTAATATCCTGAGATTTCATAGCCTGGTCGTCCTGGCCTCTACGGGCTAAAATACCACCATGAATTTTAGGGTGCAGTGTTTTTACTCGTCCATCCATCATTTCCGGAAATCCGGTGTAGTCAGCAACTTCAATTGCTGGAATACCTTCATCAGACAATAATTTAAAGGTGCCACCAGTTGATAAAATTTCTACGTCACGAGCACTCAGTGCCTTGGCAAAGTCAACAATTCCAGTTTTATCTGAAACACTGATCAACGCACGTTTGATCGGTTGAACGGTAGAAGTCATAGTTTTAGGTTCTCCAAAATGGATAATATAGTAGGGCCAAAATAGACTCGGGCGATCAAAGATCGCCCGAGTAAATATTTTTAAAGCAGTCCGTACTGCTTGAGTTTTTTGCGCAATGTACCTCGATTGAGCCCAAGAACTTCAGAAGCCTTTGTCTGATTGTTCCGGGTAAACAACATAACCGACTCAAGCAATGGTGCTTCAATTTCATTCAACACCATCTGGTAAACATCAGTCACTTCCTGTCCATCCAGTTGGTGGAAGTAATTCTCTAAGGCTTTCTCTACGCTATCTCTTAATGTTTTGCTTTCAACTGATACTGTCTCGCTCTGACTGATCGGTTTATCCATAGTGTATGTGCTCATTTGTTTATTCCTGTGCGAGTTCTAATTTTGATAAAAATTGGGAAAGCTGGTTGATTTGCTCATCAGGTTCATTCAGCTTAAAAAAATCAGGTAAAAATTCTTTGTCTGTCGTTCTGGATTTTAAATACCAGGCAATGTGTTTTCTGGCAATACGAACACCCTGAATCGGACCGTAAAATTCGTGTAGTGCACCAAGGTGATGAAGCATGACTTTTGATGCTTCTGCTACAGAAGGCAATGCCAATTCTTGATCGTAGTTCAAATAATGTGTTATCTGCTGGAAGATCCAGGGGTTACCCTGTGCGGGCCTGCCGATCATAAGTCCATCGGCCTGGGTGTGTTGCAAAACCTGTTTGGCTTTTGCTCCTGAATCAATATCGCCATTGGCTATGACTGGAATAGATACCGCTTGTTTTACAGCCGCTATAGTGTCGTATTCTGCTTCACCCAAGAATTTGTCTTCACGGGTTCTACCATGCACTGACAGCATTTGAATGCCTTCCTGTTCGGCGATCCTGGCTATGGAAACCGCATTGCGTTGGTCCTTTGCCCAGCCTGTTCTGATTTTAAGTGTTACGGGCGCATTCACAGAAGCGACAGTATGTTTCAAGATATTAGCGACAAGAGCTTCATCTTTCATCAAAGCAGAGCCCGCAGCCTTCTTTAATACTTTCTTGGCTGGACACCCCATATTGATGTCTATGATTTGTGCCCCGTGTTGCAGATTTTGTTGCGCAGCAATGGCCATTTGTTCGGGGTTGGTGCCGGTAATTTGAATAACTCTGGGTTCAATTTCCCGATCATGAACCAACCTTAATGCGCTTTTTCGACTTGCCCACAATCCGATATCGCTGGATACCATTTCACCCACAGCCATGCCCGCGCCCAATCGAAGACATAATTTTCGAAAGGGTAGGTCAGTAACTCCAGCCATAGGGGCAAGAATTAAAGGATTTTCGATCTGGTATGGGCCAATTTTTAACACGATATTCAGACTATGTTGCCAATGAATGATTTCTGCAGTTGATCAAAAAATAACCCGCCAAGCTACAGGATCGGCTATGATACTGCCATGTAACCAAAGCTTAAAGTGCAAATTGCTATATAGAGAAAAAAATCCCGGTTATTTGTAGCGCAGTTTGTAATTAACAGCCCTGGGCCCCGGATTTTGAATGGCAAATGAAATATGAATGGGTGTTTTTATAGGCATCATCAGTGCCCCGGTTAGTTCACCGCGTAGATATTGGTCGGGAGAAAATTGACCATCCGCTATTAGCTCTCCATTAATGTCGCTAAATTCCAGAATAATATTGCTAAAGGGTTGTTCAAAAGGTGCTTGATTAATCAATATAGCATCTACAATTAATTCGCTGGGATTTTTGATGTTTTTACGAATGATCAGGTTGCCGGTCCGAATCGCTGCCACATCTAATTGTGGTGGTATTTTACAGGGAGCGAGTTGGCAAAGCTGTGTGTAGAATGGTCTAAATTGGTCCAACTTTGACCAAGTGTCGAGTTTGTACCAGGCCATTTGTCCGACGGCTATCAGAACCATCACCAGGCTGGCAATAAACCAACCCATCATTCTTGACTTATCAGAGGTCCTGTCAAACTCCAATTCAAGTGGGTCATCACCAATGTTGTCATATAGGTTTTGTTGACCAGGTTCTTTGTCTTTGTTGATTGTTTTCCGTGTATCCAGTGCATCAATAGCGACAGTACCGTCCAGGAAATCCTGATTAAACGGATCATTTGACTCGACTAAACCACCGTCATCAAAGGTAATTTTTGGTTCGAAATCATCATTCTCTTCAAGGAGGTTCTCTGCCCAGCTTTCATCTTCTTCAGTAGATGCGGTCATTCTGGTAGACATGGGGTCCCCAAAGCTATGCTGTGGAGTGGCCTGTGTCATCTCCTCGCTGAGTTCTCCAAAGTTAAATTCGTCTTCATCCGGTGCGAAAATCTCTTCATGAGGATCAGGTTTTGTCGGCGTTGGTTTGAAATCGTTAGTCGTTTTTATGCCAGTGCCCTGTTGAGGGTGTTGGCTATTACCAGGAGATCTTAGGTTCTTTTCAGGTATTTGTGTTTTGGTTGCACGGCTGTCTTCGACCATGTGATTTTTAGCCGCAAATATTTTCAGGCAGGCACCACAGCGTACAGATCCATTTGCAGCGCTTAAATGAACAGAGGTGACTTTAAATGTAGTGCCGCAGTGCGGACATCGGGTTACAAATTTTTCAGACATATTCGGAGCGATAGTTCCTTATCTCTTAATTACAGCACCATATTATGTAAATTCTAGTTTTTATTTGGTTCTGCGTATACCTTCCAGACGTACCCAGCCATCCTTTTCTGCCGATGGCAAGAACTGGATCCAGGGTGAGTAGGCGAGCATGATCTCATCCATATGTCTTGGGAATAATCCGGCCATGGCCAATTTTCCACCTGGTTTAACGCAAGAGGCAATTCGTTCAGCTAAAATGACCAGAGGTCCTGCCAATATATTCGCAACTACAACATCGGCTTGTTGTAAAGGAAAGTCTTCGGGCAAATAAACGTCGAATTTAGTTTCTTGAACCTGATTTCGCGATGCATTTTCTTTGGTTGCAATGAGTGCTTGGGGGTCATTGTCTACTCCTACCATTTGTTTTGCACCTAATAATAATCCGGCAATACCCAAGATACCGGATCCACAACCATAATCGATGATTGTTTTGTCCGTTAGATTGAGGGAGTCAAGCCATTCGAGACAGAGGGCTGTAGTAGGGTGAGTTCCTGTGCCAAATGCCAGGCCGGGATCCAACATTAAATTGACCGCTTCCGGATTGGGAACCTCATGCCAGCTGGGACATACCCATAATCTGGAGCCAAACTGAATGGGTTCAAAGTGATCCATCCAGGCACGTACCCAGTCTTTTTCTTCAACGATTTCGCTGTAATAGGTAGGAAAGCTCTGCTCATCAGTCAGGATTAGCTGACTTCGTACCTTGGTTATGATATCGGACTCATTGGTATCACCATCATATAGCGCAACGACAATGGTTTGCTGCCACAAAGGTGTTGTTCCACGTTCAGGTTCATAAACCGGGTTATCCTGGGCGTCTTTTAATGTGACAGAACTGCATCCAGACTCTAATAATAAGTCTTCCAGTTGTTCAACCAATTCAGGCGATGTCTTGAAAAGTAATTGTAACCAATGCATGCGTTGTCCAGAGCAAAATTCAGACGCATATTATGAGGGAAATATGTATTCAAAAACAGAGAGGGAGAGGATAAATTTGCGTGAAATAATCTGAAAGGGCGAATAACCCTTCCAGATTGTCAGATTAGTTCTATATCAAGATGCTTCGTCAGCCAATTTTCCCTCAAGGTAGTGAATGTTTACACAGCCTTTTCGGAATTCTGCATCACGTACCAAGTCCTGCTGAAGCGGCGCATTATGGCGAATGCCATCAATGACCAGTTCATCCAGTGCAACTTTCATTCGATCCAGTGCTTCTTCACGAGTTTCGGCAAAACAAATAAGCTTGCCAATCATCGAGTCATAGAAAGGAGGGATGGAATATCCTGAATAAAGGTGAGAATCCCAACGAACACCCAAACCGCCAGGCGCGTGAAATCCTTTAACGGTTCCAGGGCTTGGCATAAAGGTTTTAGGATCTTCTGCATTGATACGGCATTCAAATGCATGGCCGCGGAATTTGATATCTTCTTGTTGAAGACTCCAGCCGTCACCTGAAGCAATAATCAGCTGCTGCTGAATGATATCAATACCGGTAATCATCTCGGATACCGGGTGTTCAACCTGAACCCGGGTGTTCATTTCAATGAAGAAGAAACGACCGTTTTCATATAGGAATTCAAAGGTACCCGCTCCACGGTATTTAATGACCTTACAGGCATCGACACAGGCTTTGTGTACAGCCGCGCGAGCTTCGGAATCAATTCCAGGTGCAGGAGCTTCTTCCAGAACCTTTTGATGCTTGCGTTGTAAAGAACAGTCACGATCACCCAGGTGAACGGCATGTCCTTCACCATCTGCGAGAACCTGAACTTCTACATGGCGAGGGTTTTCAAGAAACTTCTCCATGTAAACGGTAGGGTCACCAAAAGCAGCACCGGCTTCAGTTTGGGTTACACGAATAGAACTAATGAGTTGGCTATCTCTGTGCACAACTCGCATTCCCCGTCCACCACCACCAGAAGCAGCTTTAATGATTACCGGATAACCAATTTCTTCAGCGATTGCCAGGTTCTTAGCGTCATCTTCACCTAAGGGGCCACCTGATCCGGGTACGGTAGGAACACCTGCTTTAACCATGGATCGAATGGCTGACACCTTGTCACCCATTAATCGAATGGTTTCAGCACGCGGTCCAATAAAGATATAACCACTTTTTTCAACCTGTTCGGCAAAATCTGCATTCTCAGCCAGAAAGCCATATCCCGGATGAATTGCAGTAGCGCCTGTTACTTCAGCGGCTGCGATTATAGCCGGAATGTTTAAGTAACTATCTGTTGAAGGGTTTGGGCCAATGCAGACAGCTTCATCAGCCAGCTTGACATGAAGGAGGTGACGATCTTCTATAGAGTGCACTGCAACGGTTCTGATACCCAGTTCTTTGCAGGCTCTTAAGATTCTCAGGGCAATTTCGCCCCGGTTTGCTATTAATACTTTTTCCAGCATGACTCAGTCCTCAGACAATGGTGAATAGGGGTTGATCGTATTCAACCGGCTCACCGTTTTCAGCTAGAATAGCTTCGATTGTTCCGCTTTTATCGGCTTCAATCTGGTTCATCATTTTCATGGCTTCAATAATGCAGATGGTATCGCCTTTCTTAACCTGTGACCCAATTTCTGCAAATGCAGGAGAGCTTGGTGAAGGAGAAGAGTAGAAGGTTCCAACCATAGGAGAACGCACAACATGGCCTGATATTTCTTTTTTGGCTTCAGCAGCAGGTGCAGCAGGCGCTGGTGCAACAGCTGGTGCCGGGGCAGGAATCATTTGAGGCGCATACTGTGCGGGTGCTGCTAATTTATTTGAAGAGCGACTAATTCTGATCGACTCTTCACCTTCTGCTATCTCTATTTCATCAATTCCGGACTCTTCAAGAAGTTCAATTAGTTTTTTTACTTTGCGGATATCCATGAATAATTTCCTGTTTTGTAATGTCAAATTAATGTTAAAAGCGACGCACTGCGTCCCTTAAAGCGTATTCGTAACCGGCTGTTCCCATACCGCAAATGACTGCACGTGCAATATCGGAAAAATAAGATTTATGTCTAAACGATTCACGTTGATGAACATTAGACAGGTGAACTTCATAAAAAGGCACATTTACACTTAAAAAAGCGTCACGAATTGCAATGCTCGTGTGTGTAAAGGCTCCCGGGTTCACAATAACGGCGTCTACAGGCTCAGAAAAAATGTTGTGAATCTCGTCAATTATCAGGTGCTCTGCATTTGACTGGAAAAACTTAACCTGTACATCTAACTCTTTTGCCAGTGAAGATAAATTTCTTTCAACATCAGCAAGGGTCTCATAGCCATATTTTTCGGGTTCTCTGCTTCCCAGCATATTTAGATTCGGACCATTAATGATAAGTATTTTTGCCATGGCTAAATAAAATCCTGTTTATTCTTAAATATGGGTCAATAAACTACACGAAATTTCAAAACGATAATAGATCCAAATGCAGCAAGTAGCCTTGATTTTCTTTAAAAATCTGATAAATGGCATAAATAGTACTGATCTGTGACCTGGTTCTAATTTTTATTCTGATTTCTGACGGCTCTGAATCATTCTGTATTTTTGTATGATTATGTCAATTAAATAGATTTAGCAGGAGGAATAGAATAAGTACCTACTACATGGGCAACAGGTTCTACGTCTCCTTCTGAAAATAAACTAACCTCACCAATAATTAAAGTTTTTCCGGATTTTAGTAGTCGGCATTCAGCTATTATTGCCTTATTAGCAGTCGGTTTTCTTAAAAAATTGATTGAAAGATTCGTTGTTACCGCTAAGGCAACTAAGCCAATTTCACCTAAAATTGCAACATAGAGTCCTACATCGGCAATTGCCATCAAGGCCGGTCCGGAGACTGTCCCTCCAGGTCTCAGTTCATCAAAGCCTATAGTTTGTTTTACTTTGGAAGATCTATGGCCTACATCGATAACCTGACACTTTGTTTGCGGGAATTCTTGTTGCAGGAATTGTGTTATTTGCTGTTTCGATGTCACAAATTACTCCAAAAAATCATATGTTTGAGAGGCTTGGATTTTTAAACTATTCAGGGTAAATATACTCGTTAAGGCAGTTTTACTAAAGTGCTTTACTCTGTCTTCTACTGCCACAGAAAGTTACATAAGCAAGTGCGTAAGGATGCTTAAGTAGATCATTAGCGGGTTGCATTTTCGATGGTTATTTAGCGCTTAATTTTCAGTCACATTTTCAAAGCAAATTTGACGGGTTACCAGTAACGTTGCTGTAATTCAGTTTCGAATCCAAATAAATTCCATTCCACTGCTGTCCGATTTTAAAGGTACCAAAGCCGAAGGCATTGTTCATCAGTGAGGCAGGGTAGGATATTGCCATAGCGAAGACTTTATCTTTGTCTATACCAATATCAATTAGTAATGATATGGCGTTGGTCAGTGTTAGGTCAGCGCCGGCTAAGGTTCCATCTTCGAGTCGAAGGCTTCCGTTACGGCGTAAAATTTTCCGATCGTTAAGCGAGAATTCTTCAATGGAACTACCAATTGTGGCCATGGCATCAGTCACTAAAAAAACATGGCCAGGTGCTTGTTTGGAGGCAATAGCCAGTTGCATTGATGCTGAGTGAACGTGTATGTCGTCAGCTATTAATCCAGCAGAAACAGATCCGGTTTGTAAGGCTGCTCCAACGAGTCCAGGCTCTCGGTTGCCTAGTTGACTCATGGCATTGAACAGGTGAGTAACACATTTTGCTCCGGACTGAAAAGCCTGGGTCGCTTGCTGGAACGAGCAGTCGGTATGACCCAACGAGACGATAATGCCGGCATCACTGAGCTGTTTGATTTGATCGAAAGTGACATTTTCCGGGGCAACAGTCACCATAACATTGGCTAATTTTTTGGCAGTGTCTAATAAAAAGCGGACATCTTCTTTATCCATCTTTCGAATTAAAGATGCCGAATGCGCACCCTTGCGTGCGACAGAGATATGCGGGCCTTCGAAATGAATCCCCAGAACTCCCGGAACACCTTGTTCGATAGCCGTTACTACGGCGTCAACAGCTGCTCTGCTTTTATCAGGGGTGTCTGTAATTAAGGTTGGTAAGAAGGCTCGTGTTCCTGTGCTTAGGTGGGCGTTTGATATTGTGATTAGACCCTCCACTGAGGTTTCGTCATTGAACAATACGCCGCCGCCACCATTAACCTGTAGATCTACAAAGCCCGGCATCAGTGTACCGCCATTGAGTTTTTTTACCTGGAAATTATTGGGGATATTGTCAATGTCTGTAATGCTGTGAACAGTATTATTTTTTAGCATTAAAGCTTTGTTTGAGTGCAGTGATTCGCCGTCGAAAATGTCCATTCCAATGAGTGCAAGCTGCATCACATTATCTCCGCTGGTTTTGTTATTATTTTGGTGCATTTGGATTTAAGTCCTTTTCTACAGTCTAAACAAGCTCTGATCTTTAGAGGGCCTGCCGCAGTGATTTTTTAACAATCATGTTTTGTGTTTGTTTATCAGCCACGATGATTAGTTTCTGTTGATTTTGAGTTCGGCGATATAATTGTATGTGTCACCACGATAAAGACTCTGTGTGAATTCTATGGCACGACCATTTTTTAAAAATGAAGTTCGTTCGACTCGAAGCACCGCGGTGTTTTCGGCTACGTCAAGCAGTTCAGCATCTGTTAGTGCTATGTTCTCAGCTGAAATGTTTTGGCGGGCTGTCTCAGGTCGATGTCCGTGGTTATCAAGTACCTCATAAAGAGAAGTTATAACATCTAACGGGTTGGGTAATATATCCGGTGGCAATGATGCCTGTTCGATGGCAATTGGCTGGCCGTCAGCGAGACGCAGGCGGTTAATTCTTACAACATAGTCGTCTGGTGAAAGGTTAAGCGTTAAAGTTTCTTTAGGCGTTGGTAGAAATAGACCACGTTCGAGCCAGCGGGAAGAGGTGATTTTTCCTTGCTGAGCCATGTCCTCAGAAAAAGAGGTTAGCAGGGACAGTTTCTGTTCTATCCGGTCTGAAGGCACCGCCACAAATGAACCTGAACCATGTTTTTGAATGATAACACCCTTACTGACTAATATTTGAATTGCTTTGCGGACCGTAACTCTTGAAAGGTCCGTAATGGATGCAATTTCTCGTTCCGCTGGTAATGGGTGTCCCGGAAGAAGTATTCCCTTTGAAACTCCTTCGTTTAAACGCTCTGCGAGTTGAAAGTATCGGGGCCCGCCGTTACGGTGGTACCAATTACTGGATAAAAACTCATTAACGCTCATATAGATTTGCTTTGAGGGTCAATTGCGCTTTTAGCAAGCTGTAGAGCACCATCTAAAGCTGTTCCTTTCGAAGGTTGCAGTCGGTTCGCGAAGCCAGGCTCGAGATAGGGCTCATAGCTTGGTCCAACACCTCCGGAAAGGCAGATCATAAACTCGCCAGTGATAGATGAAGAGTGTAAGCAGCTGTTTAAGTAGTTAGCCCCCTGTTTCATTAACATGAGTCCGTTTTCATCACCAGCGCTCGCCGCTTCAATAATTTTAGGGGCAAAGGTGGCGTAATCAGCTGGTCGAGCCTGCGTTGCAAAACTAACGATCTGAACGGGGTCCTTGCCAAAACGACGTAAAGTATTAGTCGTCAATTCACTCGTTGGCATTAGACCATCGTAAACAAGTAGGCATTGCTCCAGTAATTTACGACCTAGCCAGGCACCTGATGCCTGGTCTGAAACCTGGAGACCCCAACCGCCAAAAAATTTGATTGAATCATCTTTTTGAATACCAACAATGGTACCCGTTCCTATTGATATTAATGCACCTTTATTGTTTCCGAGCGCACCGGTTACTGAGGTTATACGATCATCAGAAACCGTTATTTTTGCGAAGGAAGGCAGGGCGGATGACAGATTGTGGCTATCTCTCTCACTCATAATGCCTGCAAGTCCGATATGAGCTGAGCAGTTTGCGAGATGCTTAGTTGTTAGCTGTGCAGAGTGAAGCGCATCCTGTATGGCAAGAGATAAATTAAAGGCGGTTTGAGTTGGCTCACTGGTGTAGTTTGCGGGTCCCCCCGTGGCCGAGCCAAGAATAGTTCCGGTTGCATCGGCAATGGCAACTCTGCAGCCAGTGCCGCCGCCATCAATACCTAGCGTCATGTATGAATTCGTGGTCATCTGAATGTCCAAAGCAAACGTAGTAATAAAGAATACCAAAATAGCACCAATATTTGCATTTGCCAATAGAGGCAACCTAAACAAATGGCAAGTTGCCGAGAAGGTATATAAAAATATTAAAACATAGTAGACAAATGGTATGGATTTGGTATCTTGTTTAAAAAAAGAAGGTAGTGAAAACGCTATGAATACTAATTTGGCTAAGCAGGATATGAGTGATGCCAAAATTGACTCCTTAGCTCGCCCTGATGCGCTTTCTGTTATGCTGCGTTCTCACGAAAATGCCATTACAGCTGTTGACAGTGTTATTTCAGATATTGACGAAGCCGCGGGCTTAATAGCTGATGCTTTACGTAATAATGCTATGCTCTATTATGTAGGTGCAGGAAGCTCTGGATTGATGGCCTTTGCTGACTCCTGTGAACTACCGGGGACCTTCCGTATTCCAGATAGCCAGATTCGGATGTGTATGGCTGGGGGAATTCCGGTAGACGGGTCAATGCCTGGCTATACTGAAGACGATATTAGTGATGGTGAAGCTGAAGCTTCATCATTGAATAAGGGTGACGTTGCGATTGTTGTCAGTGCCAGTGGTTCAACACCCTATACTGTAGCCTTCAGTCAAGTTGCCAAAAAGCAGGGTGCAAAAGTAATAGCAATTGCTAATGTTAAGGGCTCTGAGCTACTTAACCTGGCGGATGTTGCCATTGTATTATCTACTGGAGTAGAGGTTGTCGAAGGTTCTACTCGTCTTGCGGCAGGAACAGCGCAAAAAATAGCTCTAAATATGATGTCAACTCAGGTTGGTATTCTGATGGGGCATGTTCACGATGGCTTGATGGTCAATTTACATGTCGACAATATTAAATTGCAGCAACGTGCAAAAACTATAGTGTCGCAAATTACCAATGTAGATATTGCCCAGGCCGAGCATGCATTACGTGTCGCTGAATATGACACCAAACTCGCTGTTTTATTAGCCTTGGAGGTTGATGAGACCCATGCGAGAGTCTTATTGCAAAAATGCGGTGGTCGGTTGAGAGATTGTCTACTGCTGATCAATAACAACACAAAAAACAATGATCCACTGAGGATAAAATAATGAGAAATAAAACAGTAAAGGGTGCTTTGATCGTCTCCGCTGTACTTTCTGCGTCGATAGCAATGGCGAAGGATGCTCAACTGACAATCGAAAGCTGGCGTAACGATGATCTGGCTATTTGGCAAGATAAAATCATTCCTGCATTTGAAGCCGAAAATCCTGGTATTAAAGTTAAATTCACACCATCAGCTCCCGCAGATTATAACGCGGTATTAAACTCGAAACTCGACGCGGGTTCAGCAGGTGACATCATTACCTGTCGTCCATTTGATGCCTCACTTGCATTATATGAGGCTGGAAATTTAGCAAACCTGAATGACCTGCCTGGCATGACGAACTTCTCAAGTGTTGCTAAATCTGGCTGGTCTACAGATGACGGTAGCGCGACTTACTGTGTGCCAATGGCGTCTGTTATTCACGGTTTCATTTACAATAAAGATGCGTTTGAAGAAGTTGGTGTAGAAGTACCGACAACTGTTGATGAGTTCTTTGCGGTTCTTGAGAAATTTAAAAAAGACGGCAACTACATTCCAATGGCAATGGGTACTAACGACCAGTGGGAAGCTGCAACAATGGGCTACAACAACATTGGGCCAAACTACTGGAACGGTGAAGAAGGTCGTAACGCGTTAATCGCTGGTGATCAAAAACTTACCGATGAAAATTGGATTGCACCTTTCCGTCAACTTGCGAAGTGGGGCCCATACCTAGGTGACGGTTTTGAAGCTCAGACTTACCCTGACAGCCAAAATATCTTCACTTTAGGGCGTGCTGCAATCTACCCAACAGGTTCATGGGAAATTTCAGGCTTTAATGCACAAGCTGATTTTGAGATGGGCGCGTTTAACCCACCAGTGGAAAACAAAGGTGATACTTGTTATATCTCTGACCATACCGATATTGGTATTGGCATGAATGCAAATACTGATAACCCTGAAGCGGCAAAAACCTTCCTGAATTGGGTTGCATCTTCTGAGTTCTCTAATATTTTTGCGAATGAGTTGCCTGGGTTCTTCCCACTATCTAACGCACCTGTTGAGTTAAGTGATCCGTTAGCACAAGAGTTTATCTCCTGGCGTGGAAAGTGCGAAAGCTCGATTCGCTCTACTTATCAGATCCTTTCCAGAGGCACTCCAAACTTGGAAAATGAGACATGGAATGCATCTGTTGCTGTGATCAAAGGTGATGAATCACCTGAAGCAGCGGCTAAGCGCTTGCAAAAGGGTTTAGCTAAGTGGTACGCACCACAGCAGTAATTTTGTCTTTATTCTGCCAGGGCTTTTATTAAGGCCCTGGCGTCTCCAGTTTTTTTATCACTAAGGAGCTACGAGATGGCTACACCTTTAAAGAGACCCGTTAGATGGCACATTGCTGTTTTTCTAGCCCCCGCAGTACTCGTATACACCGCCGTGATGATTTATCCGTTGTTTAATACATTACGTTTGTCTTTTTTTACAGAGATTGATCAGGAACGCGTTTGGGTTGGTTTACAGAATTTCAAGACACTTTTCGGTGATGAACTTTGGTCTAAACAGTTTTGGAATGCTCTGGCTAATAACGGCTGGTTCTTTTTAATTCATATGTTGGTTCAGAACCCGATCGGTGTGGCACTTGCCGCTATATTATCGTCACCAAAGTTGCGTTTTTCCGCTTTCTACCGTACCACTATATTTGTACCCACTATTTTGTCATTTGTGATTGTTGGTTTCGCCTGGAAACTTATATTGTCACCTATATGGGGTATTGCACCCGACCTACTTGATTCGATCGGTTTGAAATTTCTCTATCAGCCATGGTTAGGCAAGGAAGAGTATGCGCTGACGACGCTTAGTCTTGTTTCAGTCTGGCAATATGTTGGCATACCTATGATGCTAATTTACGCCGCATTATTATCTATTCCAGATGAAGTATTAGAAGCCGGTGAGTGCGATGGTGTTACCGGGTTTTCAGCGTTCTGGAAGATAAAATTGCCATTGATTTTACCGTCGATTGGAATTATTTCTATTTTAACCTTTGTCGCCAATTTTAATGCATTTGACCTTATTTATGCGGCTCAGGGTGCACTGGCAGGTCCAGATTTTTCTACCGATATTTTAGGTACGTTTATGTACAGAACATTCTTCGGTTTCCAGCTCCAACTTGGTGACCCGCACATGGGCTCGGCTATTGCTTCTGCAATGTTTGGAATCATTCTTATAGGCGTATGCATTTATTTATTCGGCATTCAGCGTCGCATGCGGAATTATCAATTCTGAGGAGATCACAATGAGCAATGTTCGCCGAATTACCGGCACGACTATCGCTGCGCACAGCATTTTAATTATCTATACGATAATCGCGATGTTTCCTGTGTTTGTGATTTTGATAAACAGCTTTAAAAGTCGAAAATTTATTTTTAGAGAACCCCTGGCTTTACCAAACAGTGATAGTTTTTCGCTGATTGGTTATGAAACTGTATTAAAACAGGGAGATTTCTTTCTCTATTTTCAAAACTCAATGATTGTCACCGTCGTGTCGCTAACATTAATTCTGACCTTTGGTGCGATGGCAGCGTTTGCATTGGCTGAATATCGCTTTAAAGGCAATACCCTGATGGGCTTATATCTTGCCCTTGGTATTATGATTCCTATTCGAATCGGCACAGTAGCCATCCTGGAAATGATGGTTGCGACTGAGTTAGTAAACACTCTGACCGCGCTAATTTTGGTCTACACCGCACAAGGGCTTCCGCTGGCAGTATTTATTCTGTCTGAGTTTATGAGGGGAGTCTCCGACGATCTTAAAAATGCTGGTCGAATCGATGGATTAAGTGAATATAAAATCTTTTTCCGGTTGGTTGTTCCCATTGTTCGTCCTGCCATGGCAACCGTTGCCGTGTTTAATATGATTCCTATTTGGAATGACCTGTGGTTTCCACTCATCCTTGCGCCATCAGAAGCAGTAAAAACCTTGACCCTGGGTAGCCAGGTCTTTATCGGTCAATATGTAACGAACTGGAATGCTGTCCTGTCAGCGTTATCCATGGCTATTTTGCCAGTGATGATTCTTTACATCATTTTCTCCCGTCAGCTGATTCGTGGCATTACTTCAGGAGCAGTAAAATAATGAATAAAATATTAAAAGTTTTGGTGGTTGGTCTTGGTAATATGGGGCGCAGTCATGCGCTGGCATATCATGCAAATTCTGCCACAGAGATTGTCGGTTTAGTGAATCGCTCCGATGTGGATCTACCGAATGAACTTAATGGGTACCCGCGCTTTAAAAACTTCGATGACGCGCTGGCAGAAACAACTCCTGATCTGGTCGTTATTGCTACCTATACCAATACTCATGCAGAGTATGCCATTGCTGCAATGAAGAATGGTGCTGATGTATTCGTTGAAAAACCACTGTCTGTGAATATGGAAGAAGCTAAAAACATTTTGGCTACGGCACAGCAACTAAATCGAAAGCTCGGCGTGGGATATATATTGCGTCATCACCCTAGTTGGCAGCGTTTAATCTCAGAATCTCGTGATCTGGGTGGTCCCTTTGTTTTCAGGATGAACCTTAATCAACAGTCTCATGGAAAAAATTGGGAAACTCACAAAGCGCTGATGGAAACCACCTCTCCACTCGTTGATTGTGGTGTTCATTATGTTGATGTCATGTGTCAAATTACAGATGCCAAGCCACTTCGCGTGACGGGTATGGGTGTACGTTTATCGGAGGAAATCGCTTCTGATATGTACAATTATGGGCAGCTGCAAGTGGTTTTTGACGACGGATCTGTTGGTTGGTATGAAGCAGGTTGGGGGCCAATGATGTCTGAAACGGCCTTTTTCGTTAAGGATGTAGTCAGTCCTAATGGCTCTGTCTCTATCACTGATGCCGTAAGCACAGAGTCAGAGGATATTGAAGGGCATACCAAGGTCGGTAGCCTGCTTGTTCACCGCCTAAAAGGCGATCAACTAATCGATTTGCCTGATGAGCCAGGTCACCAGGAGCTTTGTGACGCTGAAGCTGCCTGGATGATTAACGCGATAGCAACCGATGCCGATTTGAGTCGGCATATGGGTGATGCTGTGAAAGCACAACAAATTTGTCTGGCGGCAGATGAAAGTATTCTTACGGGTCAAACTATCCATTTGGGAGAAACTGAATGACAGCCCTCAAGCTAGAAAATATCAATAAGTCCTTTGGATCGACTCAAGTATTGAAGGATATAAACCTATCTGTGGATGAAGGTGAGTTTGTCGTATTTGTAGGACCATCGGGTTGTGGCAAATCTACGCTATTGCGTGTTATCGCAGGCTTGGAGGATGCTACGTCTGGTACTGTTGAAATTGAAGGCGAGACAGTCAATCATGTTCCTCCGGCTAAACGGGGTATCGCTATGGTATTCCAGTCATACGCACTTTATCCGCACTTAACGGTTAAAAATAATATGGCACTTGGGCTCAAGCATGAGGGTCAGCCAAAAGCCCTGGTAGAAGAGCGGGTCGCTAAAGCCAGTGGCATGCTCGATCTGGATGATTATTTAGAACGACGACCTTCTGATTTATCCGGTGGACAAAGACAACGTGTGGCGATTGGCCGGGCTATCGTACGAGATCCCAAGCTATTTTTGTTTGATGAACCACTTTCAAATCTGGATGCCGCATTGCGTGTGAATACTCGTATCGAAATAGCAGAACTCCATAGAACCTTGTCTGCTTCCATTGTCTATGTGACACACGATCAGACCGAAGCCATGACATTGGCGGATAAAATAGTTGTTATACGCGATGGCGTGATTGAGCAGGTCGGTACACCCATGGAGCTTTATAATAATCCCGTTAATAAATTTGTTGCCGGTTTCCTGGGTTCACCTTCTATGAATTTTTTAAGCAAATCTGTTCCGAACCTTGAAGCCGGTTTGACGCTTGGTATTCGTCCGGAGCATCTTTCGTTGGTTGATGACAATGAAGGAAGCATCGGTGGTGAAGTGATTCTCGTTGAACGTTTAGGTAGTGATACCAACTTGCTGGTTAATACTGACCAATCGGAAATGCTAACCGTTCGGTTGTTTGGCCAATATGATACTCAAGTTGGGACGCGTGTGAGTATTAAGTATGAACCCGATCATGCGTTTTATTTCGATGAGGCGAATAATCGAGTCGAGTCTCATTCGGTTTGATCCATAGTACTTCCAGTATGATTCACTGAGGTACAAGAACAGTAGATACAAGGCCCGGTGTAGAACAGCAGTATTGATCAATATAAAAATCTGCCTGATTCTCAAATAAGAATTTTTTGAATCCTTATAGCTTGGGCTTGATCGAAATTGAATGGCAACACTGATTCATGGTGTCGCTCATTCGGGTCTCGAACCTGGTATGTACAGCTCAGCTTCTACCCTGGTTCTTTCTTATGTTTGCCTAAAACATCAAGACTGCCGAGGCATTCGGCGCTCTTGTCTCTAGTATGGTGATTTATACTTGTCACCAGGATAAATAAATCAGGTGTGACGTTTAGATTAAGAAAGAGGTTCCTTTTTTATATGATGGGCTTTGGAGTAAGTAATGAGAATAGTAGTTAAGAATAGTTCTGAAGAAGCCGCAGATTTTTCCGCGGAATTTATGGTTCAGTCTATTAGAGGTCAATCTGATATTACTCTGGGTCTTGCAACGGGCTCTTCCCCGGTAAGGACCTATGAAAAATTAATTGAACGACACAAAAATAATGATGTTAGTTTTAAGTCTGTTACTACCTTTAATTTAGATGAGTACCTGGGCTTAACGGGAGACCACCCTCAGAGCTATCGTTTTTTTATGAACGAAAAACTATTCAATCATATTGATATCGATTTTAGTAATACTCATATTCCAAATGGCAGCTCTCCTACTCCAGTGCAAGCCTGTAACGATTATGAATCTTTGATTCAGCAAAAAGGAGGAATCGATCTACAACTATTAGGAATTGGGCGAAATGGCCATATCGGTTTTAACGAACCCACTTCCAGTTTGACGAGCAGGACAAGAGTGAAAACCCTCACTAAGGATACGGTAGAAGCAAATCAACATAATTTTACTGAAGAAGAGTATCAACCTCATTTAGCAATGACGATGGGCATTGGGACGATCATGGAAGCAAGGCAGATTCTACTATTGGCTACAGGGGAGGGCAAAGCTCAAGCCATAAGAGATATGGTTGAAGGCCCGCTGGCAGCTAAATGCCCGGCTTCAATGCTTCAAATGCATATGAATGCCACCATTGTAATAGATCGCGATGCCGCAAAATTACTTGAAGATGTATCGTTTTATGAATATATCGAGCAAGAGCGCCAGCAATTGATGTCCAGGTAAATGTTTTTATGTTTATACGTTTTTATAAGTGACTCACCTTCAAACAAAATTATTCTTAAAGTACTGGGCCGCCAAGACGAAGGAGAGCAATTTTTTTTGGTTGGCTACTAAATCGTGGCCAAATATACTATGCCACTACAGTAGGTGATGAGTTTGGAGTAAGTTATGCGACAGTCAGATCACAGATCACTTTCGAAATAATTTTACCATCGGATGATGCAAGATATTGTCCAGAAAAACGCGTTGTGCAATCTGTCTTAGTGCGTCCGAGTAGGTCGGGTAGGGATGAATAACTGACTGCAATTTTCCAAAATTTAAGCCAAGCGTCTTTATGACCTGAACTTCTGAAATAAGTTCACCCGCTCGATCCGCAATAATGTGTGCTCCCAATACTTTTCCGCGAGCGCTTACAATAACTTTAATCTTGCCCATATCGGCATCTTTAGTCATAGCGCGATCGAGTTTTTCAAAATCGTAATGATAAACGCGGATTTTATCACCAAATTCTTCACGAGCTTCGTTTTCTGTAAACCCTGCTCTGGCAAATTCAGGGTCAGTAAATGTGCACCAGGAAACATGGTCGTAATTGACCTTTCTATTGATCGGCAGTAATGCATTCATTGTAGCGATCTTAGCTTGATAATTAGCCATGTGAGATAACAGGAAGGGACCTGCAACATCCCCGCATGCATATACACCCTTAGTGGTGGTTTCCAAGTGGTCATTTACAGTGATGCCACGATCGACCTTTATGCCTACTTTTTCGAGGTTCATATTTATTACATTGGGTGACCGACCCAGAGCAACCAGAATTTTCTCAGCTTTGAATGTACTCTGTGTTTTGTCTTTTTCCGTCGTGAGTACAATACCGTTTTCTGATTTAGCCACTTTTATCGCTTTATGATTTAAAGCGATTTTTACACCTTCATTTTCCAGTCTTTGGCGAATAATAGCTGAGAATTCCGGTTCTTCACGAAACATGACCTCGGGCATCATTTCTACGACCTGAACCTCAACGCCCAATCGAGCCATGGACTGAGATAGCTCCATTCCAATTGCGCCAGCCCCTAAGACAATGATTGATTTGGGTAACCTTTGCTGCTGAAAAAAATTATCATTGGTCAGATAAGGAACATCCTCCAGTCCTGGAATCGGAGGAATCATGGGGCTTGATCCTGTTGCGATGACAACTTTTTTTGCCCCATACTGTTCGCCATTTACTTCCAGAATTTTCGGCGAAATAAAGCTTGCTGTCCCCTGAAGGAATATAGCACCAGCTTTTTCAAGTACTTCCGGGGTTTCATGTTGATAAACGTTTTCGCTAATATCGCGAACGTTCTGCAAGGCTTTTGCTGAATCGATTTCAAAGGACGCATATTTTTTTGCGGTATGAATCTCTTTTGCCTGATTGATTAGCCCTTTGCTGGGAACACATCCTGACCATGTACACTCTCCACCGGGACGGTTTTCTTCGATAATAAGTACTGACTTGCCCAGACCTAATCCGGTGAATGCTGCTGTCAAACCCGCCGCACCAGAGCCTATTACAATGAGGTCATATGGTTTCACAATATTTTCCTTTATTAGAACTCTGGTTTTATATTCAAATCAATAATTAGAATACAGGGTTGCAAGCTCATTATAGCGTTTACGGTTCAAACCCATATCAGAAGATCCGGCTCTGCTTGAAGAGCGGAAGTGAACCAGCGTGTTTTCAGTGTCTATATAAAATTCAACGTCATCTTTATATTTCATAAGTCTGGTACTAAATACGACATAGATATAGTCTTCCGTTTTGGTGATAAGTTCCCCGCCACCATAACCTAAGACTGCCGCTTCAATGGCTTGTATGGTTTTTTCCAGGGTTTCTTTCATAGGAAGTGGTTTGACATACTTCGATTTAACATCTATCTGACTTGATACATTGTTTGGCTTTTTACTGATGGCTGCTAGCCGACCATCAGTAACCCCCAGGCTTGGAACCTGGCTATTTTTATAATAAATACGACCAAAATTTCCGGCAACAAGCAGACTGATTACAACGAGGATTGTGTTCATAAATATTCTCATAGATTAAAGTTAATATTTAATTTGTGCGCAAAATAATGAATGTGTCTGTTTGACATGTCAATAGTTTGCACGCAAAATAAATTAAAACATGATCCTGGTACCCAGATGTCATCAGATGCTAAATTAAAAATTGAAAACCAGATATGCCATTCACTCTATTCGGCAACCAATGCACTGGTTAGAGCCTATCGGCCATTGCTCGATGTCATCGATCTGACTTACCCACAATATCTGGTGATGCTAGTACTCTGGGAAGAGGACGGTGTAATGGTGAAGCGTCTAGTGGAGCGTACCCGTTTTGATGCTGGTACGCTAACTCCAATTTTAAAACGTCTGGAACAAAAGAGATTGATCGATAGAAAGGTCTCTGTTGTAGACTCCCGGCAAAAAGAACTCAGAGTTACTGATGATGGATGGTCATTGAAAAAACGTGCTTTAGAGATACCTGAGGCTTTAGCCTGTAAGATCAATATGAGTATTGATGACGCTGTTGAACTAAAAATGTTAGCAGAAAAACTTTACAAGGCTATTTGTGATTGAGTTTTTTGGAAAGGTTATGGTTGATGGTTAGGTTTCTTTGTGTACAGATGTTTGATCAATTCAGAATATTGTTGGAAGCAGTGGGTTTAAGTCAATAACTACTGTATTTTTTGTATGCAGAGTTTAAAAATGATCATAATGACTCAATATAACTGAACTATATTAAGTATTCAGGATTAAAAAAGGAAATTGAACATGAGTAAATGGCAATTCAGTCAAATAAAGGAATGGATTAGAAATAAGCTACCATCGGGTGGTAATTCAATGCCCTGGCTGAATACCGCAGTGGGAGCCAGTTTGGGCATCTTGCTTGTCTTTTTGATTATCCTGGGGGTGTACTGGTCGAATCAACCAGGTATCTTCTCGGTGGTACAAAAAGCTAACGAACATGCTGATTCGCAAGGCCGTAATGTCGTCGTTGGTTATACAACTGTCGCCACGCTTTATGAATTAGGTGATCGTTTACTCAACAAACCGGGTGGTTTTATTACCAACGACAAGATGCCTCCAGGACTCTGGTTAGACAATATTTCTCATTGGGAGTTAGGTGTCTTGGTTCAGATTCGAGATCTTTCCCGGGCCTTAAGAAAAGACTTTGCCCGTTCTCAGTCTCAATCTACAGAAGATAATGACCTGTCACAAGCAGAGCCTAAATTCCATTTTGATAATAGCAGCTGGATGCTGCCTGCATCTGAATCCGAGTATAAAGAAGCGTTACTCTACCTTGATCGGTACCTGGCACGGTTAGCAGACCCTAATAACCCACAAGCACAATTTTATGCTCGGGCTGATAACTTAAATAGCTGGTTGGCCGATGTTGAAACTCGTCTGGGTTCTTTGAGTCAGCAATTAAGTGCCAGTGTCGGGCAAATCAGGGTAAATACCAACCTTGCCGGTGAGCCTAATGCCCAACAGTCTACTGGTCAGGGTGACCAAGAAAAGATTAGAACTCCCTGGTTGGAAATTGACGATACTTTTTATGAAGCGCGAGGCACGGCATGGGCTCTGTTACACCTTTTGAAAGCGGTCGAAGTTGATTTTGAAAGTGTGTTAGAGAAGAAAAATGCTCTTGTCAGCTTGCAACAAATAATCAGAGAACTTGAAGAAACCCAGGCCTCAATATGGTCACCTATTATATTAAACGGTTCAGGTTTTGGTTTAGTGGCCAATCATTCGTTAGTGATGGCGAATTATATTAGCCGGGCGAATGCAGCAATCAGTGATTTAAGGGATCTATTGCAAAATGGTTAGAAGAAAAAGAGCCAGAATTTTTCTGGCTCTTTTCGATATCACTGCTCAATATCCTGGTCCGAGCATTTAGTGGCAGACTTTAAAATTGCGTTCTGCGCTGCTTCTACTCCCTGCCACTCTTTAATTTTTACCCATCTACCCTTTTTGAGGTCTTTCTAGGTATCAAATTGGCGACTGTTTAGTGTTTAACTAACGTTCAAAAAATATCGTCAGCTAAAGCAGACTCTTACCAATTATGGCCGTGTTGAAATGGATCGGGTAAGGCTTCAATTGAACCATGTAGGAGCTGATTCATCAGCGAATGTTTGCTATGCGTTGGTAAACATGTACACCCATTCGCCTGCAAGCAGGCTTACGGGTTCACTATTAAATTCTTTAAAACATGGTCGTGGCACAACTTCAACAGGCTTTTATTATTTGTAAGTAGGCTTTAGCCTGCGATATCGGGTCTCCTAACAAAGTCAACTTTGCAATAGTTAACCGCAATATCAGGGAGACAGCACCTGAAGATTGCTTGATCAAATGAAAGTCCGCACGGTCAACCCTGCATGAAATCGAGTTACTCAAATACTTGGATTGCCCAGAATAATCATCAAACTTTATTTCGCACTGCCAATAGGGTCTTGATTTGCCGGAATCTCTATGATGGTGGTTCTCTGATCACTAGGTCATTAATGGTGATATGTGGTCTTAGCCAGCCAATCCAGACTCAACGCGTTGACGGGTTTCATTATCAAATAGTTTTTCGACCAGAAATAAAGAAAAATCTAATGCTGTTCCCGGGCCTCTTGAAGTGTATATCAAACCTGACTCCAGTACTTTGGCATCGGTCACTTCAGTATCTTGAGTGTTCATATCTGCTAAAGACCCTGGATAACAGGTGATCACATGATGTCGGGCGAGCCCATTGCTGACTAAAATTTTTGGCGCGGCGCATATTGCTGCGATCGGACGTTCGGTTTTATTATGAGCAATAAGCATGTTATTAAATAATTGCGAATTCATTAGATTGTCTGCACCGGGTAGACCACCGGGTATAGCAATCATATCAAATGAATCTTTGGCTATATCTTCTAGCATACAGTCTGCAACCAATTGCGTTCCTTTTGATGCCAGTACGGTTTTAGAGGTTAATCCAGCACGGGTTACCTGTGCGCCTGCACGAACTAATATGTCCATTATTGTGACTGCCTCGAGTTCTTCGAATCCTTCTGCCAAGGGTATGAGTACCGATTTTTTCATGGTCTAACTCCTATGAATAATTGAACCACAGTATAGTTTTATTCTACTAAAAGGTTAAAAATCTTCTTTGATCTGAAATATCGTTAGAAAATTTTTTGCACCAGGGTTACTCTTGCTGCCTTAGATGACTTTAAACCGATTCAGAGAGCTAGTGGCATGACATTCAAAGTATTTGTTGACGGACAGGCTGGTACAACCGGTTTGCAAATTCACCAGAGACTCGCAAATTATTCGAATTTGGAAGTTTTGGAATTACCTCATGAAGATCGTAAGAATATCACCAGAAAAAAAGAAATTATTAATCAGGCAGATTTAATATTTTTGTGTCTACCTGATGATGCCGCTCTAGAAACGGTGTCATTAGTTCAGAATGATCATACCCGGATTATTGATGCCAGTACGGCTCATAGAGTAGCTCCGGGTTGGATTTATGGGTTACCTGAACTCGATGAAAATCAAAGAGAATTGATCGTTAAATCAAAGCGAGTGTCTGTAACCGGTTGTCATGCTTCCGCGAGTATTTTGAGTCTAAAACCTTTGGTAAAGCAGTTAGTCTTACCTGAACAATCATTGATTAGTATTCATTCGATCACTGGTTACAGCGGTGGCGGCAAAGGTATGATTGCAGATTACGAGATAGAAACACCACTGAAAAAAAGTCCCCGGCACTATGCGCTGAGTCTGTCACATAAACATATACCTGAGATTATGGAATATATCGGCTTAAAGACAAAGCCTGTTTTTGTCCCTATTGTAGCCAACTATTTAAAGGGATTAGCGGTCAGTATTCCACTGCATAGCGCTCAGTTCAGTCAGCAGCAGTCAGCAGAGGACATTCATCAGGTTATCGCTGATTATTATAAAGATGAAGATTTTGTGAATGTGTTGCCGTTTTCAGCTGACGCCGGCACAGAGCAGGGCTTTTTTGATATTCAGGCATGTAATGACACTAATCGAGTCGATATCGCAGTATATGGTGATACAGAGCAGACGCTGATCATAACCCGTCTTGATAACCTGGGTAAGGGTGCGGCAGGAGCCGCAGTGCAATGTATGAACCTTATGCTTGGTTTGGATGAAAAAATGCAGTTAACTCTCTGAGTGATATGATTAGTTATAAAAATTCTGTTTCACGAGTTGATTATTATTGGCTCGTTTTGACGTTGCTTGCAGTATTTTTAAGTTTTGTCGCCGCATTCTCGCCTCTGATTAAAATACCTTTGATTGGTAAAGTCAGTTATTGGAAAGCAGATTCTATTGCTTCGCTGATATACCTATTTGGAACTTTGCTCGCTATCTGGTTGATGTCAAAAGACGATTACCGAAATTTGTGGTTGCCTGCAATGGTGCAGATGATGTCTTTTGGATTTATGGCGCTTTCTCATATATGGGCTTCTGAACAAAGGGGGTATTTTTTGCAAGCAGTCGATACTATTAGTTCACCGGTCACGAAGTTCACCACTGACGTGTTGTTGAATAGAGCTACATGGCAATTCGGTATGTTAGCGTTAATCTGTTCTTTCTTTATTCTGCTGTTAGTTAGTGCACTTTCTCGATCTCGATAACTGACCATTTATTCTTATATATGAGGATGCAGAGAGAGACGAATTAAATAATTCGTCTAAGGGCGCGAGTAGCTAGAATTTATTTGGTCTTCCCGGCTTGTTGGCTCAACGAAGGCTCGATACCATTTGAATGGTATAATTGTTCGATCCTGTCGATGATCACTCCAGTATCCGGTAGTGTTTGAGCGGACAATGGATAAATGATTTGTTCTTCCCTGGTGTTATGTTGATGCATCAGCTTAGCCAGCAATTTGTAGAAATTTTGATATTCAATTCTATTTTGCTTCTGAAGCGACTGTTTCAATTTGCTGATGAGTGAATATATTTGTCGATGTTCCAGTTTGAGAATCATGGTAGGGCCATTCGTCATTCCGGTTTCCTGTTCAAACTCGGGAAATAAAATGGCCTCTTCGGCTCTCATGTGCAGGTCCAGTTCCCTGCTGAATTCATCCCATAGCCTATTTGCTTCAACCCAATTGTTCTGAGCGACAGCACGCTCTGCATCGATAAATTTATGATCAATTTCTCGATGTTTTGCTGTCATATATACTGAAACTTCACTCATGTACCTGCCCTGGTAGTATCGACTATTTTGTGTACATGGATAATAGATGCAGAAGTATTGAAATACAAAGAGTACCGATCACCGTTAGACTAATTTGTTAACGGGTTCATGTTGTGATTAGTTGTGATTGTTTAGTACGGGTAATAATAGTGACTATGGCAAGAACACTTCCAGAACCACTATTAATTATTTTCATGGTTATAATGAAAACAATGAAGAGAAAAAATATAAAATATCAGTAAACTGGTGACTATATGTTAATAATTGGTAGGAATTAATAGTGGATTTTAATCAGATACGAAATAACATCGTTGGTCAAAATCTGGACATTAATGGTATGCCGGTTGTCTATACAGACTGGACCGCCAGTGGGAGATTGTATGCACCTATAGAAGACTATATGACCCGTGTCATTGGTCCCTGGGTCGCTAATACACATACTGAATCCAGTGATACGGGTCGTGCTATGACGACACTCTATCATGATGCGAGAGAAGCCATTAAAAACCATGTTAACGCCAATGGCGGTGATGTACTGATATGCACAGGCACAGGCATGACCGGCGCTGTTAATAAGTTGCAGCGAATTATGGGATTGAAAGCAGTCCCCCTGGATGAGTCAGTGCTGCGTCCCCTGGTGATCATTACTCATCTGGAACACCACTCCAATCAAACCAGCTGGCATGCTTGCCATGTTGATCTTGAAATAATTCGTCGTGCTCCAACGGGATTGCCGGATTTAAATCATCTGGAAGAAATTCTTCAAAATAACCAGCATCGACCATTAACTATCGGTAGCTTTTCAGCTTGCTCAAATGTTACCGGCATTAAAACGCCTATTCATCAAATGGCTGCTCTCATGCATAAGTACGGCGGATTGTGCTTTGCTGATTACGCTGCAAGTGCACCTTACGTCGATATCGATATGCACCCTGTCAGCGAACTTGAGCGATTGGATGCTGTTTTGTTCTCACCCCATAAGTTTCTGGGCGGTCCGGGCAGTTGTGGTGTTTTGATCTTTAAGTCAGACCTATATCAGCTGGAAGTACCTGACCAACCAGGTGGCGGAACGGTGACCTGGACAAACCCCTGGGGTGGCCACAAATATTTCGACGACATTGAAGTGCGTGAAGATGGCGGAACTCCCGGGTTTCTGCAAACAATACGTGCGGCGCTGGCCATTAAATTAAAAGAATCCATGACGACAAGTTCGATTCATGACAAGGAATTTCAGCTTACCCAAACCATGTTTGAAAAATTAAGCGTTGTTGATAACCTGAATCTGCTTGAGCCAGATGTTAATGATCGCTTACCTATTTTTTCTTTTTGGATTGATCAACTACACCACAACCTGGTAGTTCGATTATTGAATGATAAATTTGGTATTCAAAGTCGAGGGGGCTGTTCTTGTGCTGGAACCTACGGACACATTTTGTTGGGTGTCGATCAGCAAACCAGTGAAACCATTACCTGTGAAATTGACCACGGAGACTTGACTCATAAACCGGGTTGGATTCGAGTGAGTCTTCACCCTACAATGACAGTTCAGGATATTTTATACATAGCAGAAGCCATTGTTCAGGTCGCAAAACAAGGCACAGAATGGCAGAACGAATATGATTTTGATTCAACCTCCGGAGAGTGGAGCCATAAAACTGGAGCCAGGGTTTTCGGGCCCAAGTTTAGTGATTTGATCCTATAACCGCGCAGCAGAGCGAAATTTAAAACCCTATGTATCATTTTGCGTACTGTTTGTTTTGTTTGAGTTTAGAAATAAAGCGTAAAATTAGACAGAAGTGGCATTGTTGAATAGCTATTCATAGGCTCAGTGAGTATAATCTCGCGCCCTAATATTTGAGCAATTGACGCAAGTCTTTTGAAATTTACTTTTTGGAGAATGAACAACATGGCAATTCAGAAAACGCTGTCTATTGTAAAGCCTGATGCAGTTGGTAAAAATGTAATTGGTAAAATCTACAGCCGTTTTGAAGACAACGGTTTAAAAGTTGTTGCTTCAAAAATGAAACACCTTAGCAAGCAGGAAGCTGAAGGATTTTATGCAGAGCATAAAGAGCGTCCTTTCTTCGCCGACCTAGTGACTTTCATGACTTCGGGTCCTGTTATGGTTCAGGTTTTAGAAGGTGAAGATGCTGTTGCTAAAAATCGTAACCTGATGGGTGCCACTAACCCGAAAGAAGCTGAAGCCGGAACTATTCGTGCAGACTTCGCTACCAGCATCGATGCTAATGCCGTTCATGGTTCAGACGCTGAAGCTTCTGCTGCGCGTGAAATTGCTTATTTCTTCGCTTCAAGCGAAGTTTACAGCGGATAAGATATTGTTTTAGAAACCCTGTGGTTTCATAAAAGGGAGCTTCGGCTCCCTTTTGCCGTTATTATTTTATGTTATTTTGAGGTCGAATTACGATGAATGATGAAACTGGACTAGTCAACCTAATGGGGATGACTTTAGCAGAACTTGAAACTTTTTTTCTGGATATGGGGGAGAAAAAATATCGAGCTCAGCAAGTCGTAAAGTGGATTCATCAGCGGGGCGTAGATGAAATTGATCAGATGTCTGATATTTCAAAAGTGACTCGTGAAAAGCTAAAGCAGGTTGCAACAATTCGCACGCCTGAAGTGACCTACCAAAAATATTCTAAAGATGGCACCCGAAAATGGATCATAAAAACGCCAGGTGGCTCAAGTATTGAAGCAGTTTATATTCCTGAAGATGGCCGCGGCACGCTTTGTGTCAGTTCTCAGATTGGTTGCGCGTTGGATTGTTCTTTTTGTTCAACCGGGAAACAAGGGTTTAATGGAGACCTGACTGCTGCAGAAATCATTGGCCAGGTATGGCTAGCCGCTAAATCGTTTGACGTCCCGGGTCAAAAGCGTGAACGTCGGGTAACCAATGTTGTGATGATGGGTATGGGTGAGCCTCTACTTAATTTCGATAATGTGATTTCGGCAATGAATCTGATGATGGAAGATAATGCCTATGGTATTTCCAAACGACGCGTGACGTTAAGTACCTCAGGGGTGGTTCCGGGCATTGAAAAGATGGCTGGCTTAACGGATGTTTGTCTGGCGTTATCCTTGCACGCTCCTAATGATACGTTAAGAAGCCAATTGGTTCCTTTGAATAAGAAATACAATATACAGGCGGTATTGGATGCCTGTACTACCTATATGGACAGCTTGGGCGATATTCGGGTTGTGACTGTTGAGTACACGCTGATGAATGGTATTAATGACGAAGTAGAACATGCACATGAATTGGCTCAGGTATTGAAAAACCTACCCTGTAAAATTAATTTAATTCCATTTAATCCCTATCCAAACTCAGGGTATGAAAGACCTAGTAATAATAGACAGCATAAATTTAGAGAGATCTTGCAGCAAGCGGGTTACAATGTGACGATTCGAAAAACACGCGGCGATGATATCGACGCAGCCTGTGGTCAATTAGTTGGTCAGGTTGCAGATATGACCCGTCGAAGTGAGAAATTTATACAGGCAACCGAGTTAGGTAACTCTGCTGCTGACAAAGCTCACAATAGAATATAATCAAAGGGTTTAGGTTGATGATGAGCGTTATTAGATCAGGGATTGTTTTAGCTGCAGTGTTGATACTAGCAGGCTGTGTCTCAACCAGCACTAGTGTCTTGGACAAGAAAAAAGATTTGTCTAAAGCTGAAGAAACCTATGTTCAGATTGGATACTCACATTTTCAGGAGCAAAATTTCCCGTCAGCTAAAAAAGCCTTTGAACGCGCAATAGAATTAAATAGCTCTTCTGCGGGTGCTCTAATGGGCTTGGCTATTATTTATGCCGCTGAAGAAGAGCCTGAGTTGGCTGAGAAAAAGTTTACTCAGGCTATACGAAATGACCCGACTCAGGAAGCACGCTTTCAGTATGCGATTTGGAAGTACAATATAGGTGACTATAAAAAAGCGTTTTCCGAGATGTCTAAAGTCGCCAAAGATACCTCCTATGTTAAACGTGCTAATGCGCAAGACATCGTTGGTCTGTTATCTATGCGAATGGAGAAGTATGACGAAGCTATTTCATCTTTTCGCAAAGCCATTACGTTAAACCGTCAAATGGTGCCCTCTTATATTAATCTGGCAAATGCCTATATGAGAATTGATGATCCGGTAATGGCATACGATGCCTACAAGGGCTTCGTTAAATTGGTTCAAATTGAACTTGCTGTTCAAAGTGCCGGAACACTTTGGTTAGGTGTACAGTTGGCATTTTTAAACGATGATATGAATGCCTCGTTCAGTTATGGCATGCAGTTAAAGGAGTTGTTCCCGGAAAGTCCGGAAACCGATTTCTATTTGGATTGGAAGGAGTCTCAGTAATTCATGAGTATTCACCGTCCAGATCCAATAACCCGGCGTAAAACAAGGCAGATAATGGTGGGAAATGTACCTGTTGGTGGCGATGCCCCCATTAGTGTGCAGAGTATGACCAATACAGAAACCACTGATGTTGCTGCGACCTTTGCTCAGGTTTCACGTTTAGTCGAAGCGGGTGCTGATATTGTCAGGGTTTCGGTGCCATCAATGGAAGCGGCTGAAGCATTTGGCAAATTAAAATCAATGGTTCAGATTCCTTTGGTCGCGGATATACATTTTGATCACCGTATTGCTTTACGGGTAGCTGAATTGGGTGTCGACTGTTTACGGATTAATCCGGGTAATATTGGTAATGAACAGCGTATTCGTGAGGTGGTAGCTGCAGCTAAAGATAAAAACATACCCATAAGAATTGGCGTTAACGCGGGTTCTTTAGAGAAGGATTTACAAAAGAAATATGGTGAGCCCACGCCCGACGCTCTATTTGAATCCGCAATGCGGCATGTAGACATACTGGACCGGCTAGATTTTCAGAACTTTAAGCTTAGCTTAAAGGCTTCTGATATATTTTTGACCGTCGAAGCCTATCGGTTGATTTCCAGACAAATTGATCAGCCGTTGCACCTTGGTATTACCGAGGCGGGTGGTTTACGATCTGGCACGGTTAAGTCTGCTATTGGACTGGGTATGCTGTTAAGTGAAGGCATAGGCGATACATTAAGAGTGTCTTTGGCAGCGGATCCTGTTGAAGAAATTAAAGTCGGATTTGATATTTTAAAAAGCTTACATTTACGCAGTAAAGGTGTGAATTTCATCGCTTGTCCGTCATGTTCCAGGCAAAATTTTGATGTCATCTCTATTATGAATGAGCTTGAATCTCGTGTAGAAGATATTTTAACGCCGGTCGATGTCTCGGTAATAGGTTGTGTGGTTAATGGTCCAGGTGAAGCTAAAGAGACTGAAATAGGATTAACCGGTGGAGCACCTAAAAATCTGATTTATATCGATGGTAAACCACATCATAAAGTGATGAATGACGGCATTGTTGATGAACTTGAACAACTTATCCGTAATAAAGTTAAACAAAAACAGGATCTGGAAGAGAGTCTGATCATTAGCCAATCATAGTGTGGGTTAGCAGATCGTGTCATCGTCACCAGATACAGAGTAAATATTAATTCAATAAAGGGAACCTAACGTGTCAGGCATACAATCTATTCGGGGTATGTATGATGTTTTGCCAGCTGATTCAGTGCGGTGGCAATACTTCGAATCTAAAATGAATGCGGTATTAAATCAATATGGCTATCGTGAGATTCGTTTGCCAATCGTGGAGCAAACCGCTTTATTTAAACGTTCAATTGGTGAAGTTACCGATATTGTAGAAAAAGAGATGTACACCTTTCCGGATCGTAATGATGAAAGTCTGACATTGAGGCCTGAAGGCACGGCAGGATGTGTTCGAGCAGCATTACAGCATGGTTTGTTGCATAACCAGATACAGCGTCTTTGGTACCAGGGTCCGATGTTTCGTTATGAGAAACCACAAAAGGGTCGAAACCGACAATTTTATCAGGTCGGAGTTGAAGCATTTGGTATGCAGGGACCCGACATCGATGCGGAGATCATTTTATTATCCGCCCGTTTATGGAAAGCGTTGGGGATAGATCAACATGTCACTTTGGAACTCAATACTATTGGTAGTAGTGACAGTCGTGCTGCCTATAAGGCTGCATTAGTCGAGTTTCTATCTGAAAAAAGCGACCTGTTAGACGCTGATAGTCAGCGAAGACTGTTAACGAATCCGCTACGGATACTGGACAGTAAAGATCGTAATACCCAGGCCTTACTCAATGATGCGCCGAATTTTGATGCTTATTTAGATGATGAAAGTCGTAGACATTTTGAAGAGCTTCAGCATCGATTAACGAATTCGGGTGTGGCATTTAAGCTCAACCCTCGTTTGGTTAGGGGGCTGGACTATTACGGAAAAACTGTTTTTGAGTGGACTACAGATAAGCTGGGTTCACAGGGGACCGTCTGTGCGGGGGGCCGATATGATGGTCTTGTTGAACAGCTAGGAAATAAAAAGGTTCCAGCTGTAGGATTTGCACTGGGTATAGATCGTTTGATTTTGTTACTGGAGACTCTGCAGAAATTTCCGGAAGATATCGATAACTTTATCGATATTTACTGGGTAGCAGCCGGAGAAAAAGCAGCATTAAAAGCGCAGCAACTGTCAGAACAACTACGTGATCAGTTACCTGATATTCGAATGCAATTACACTGTGGTGGGGGTTCATTTAAAAGTCAGCTTAAGAAAGCGGATAAAAGTGGCGCTCGCATTGCATTGATTCTCGGCGAAGATGAAGTCGACTCGGGGACCATCGTCATAAAAGATTTAAGGCAGGGAATTGATCAACAGGTTATATCGCAAGTGGATATAGCCAATGGCATTAGTACCCTTTTATAACAACAATATTTGATTCATTAGTTAGAGGAATAAAGCGTGTACGATACGGATGAAGAACAGATTGAAGCATTGAAAAGATGGTGGATGGACAACGGCAATATGTTAATTGGGTCGTTGTTAGTTGCAGTTATTGCCTATTTTGGTATTAATTTTTATAAAGGTACTCAGCTGGAACAGAAAGAAGCAGCTTCTGCGGTTTACCAGGACCTGGTTGAACTGGCGACAGAAACGGATGAGCTAGCTGGTGACATGTTGATTGAAACCAGTGATAAAATTTCTGCGTTGAAGCAGGATCATGCTGATTCTACCTATGCGATTTATGCATCATTGTTTTCCGCAAAGTTAGCCGTTGAATCCAATGATCTTGACCTGGCCGCATCAGAGTTGAATTGGGCACTGGACCAAAGCCCGCCTATCAGTCTGCAACAGCTGATTCAATTACGCTTGGCGCGTGTTGAATTTGCTCGTGGTAATGACGTCGCTGCACTTAAGTTATTGTCGAACGAAAGTGGCCAGCAGAAAGTTGGTTTTGAAGAAGTTCGAGGTGATATTCTTCTGAGCCAGGATGATATAGAAGGTGCACGAGTTGCTTACCAGACTGCATTTGATGCAGCCGTGGAATCGAACTTGCGACGCCCTGTTTTGGAAATGAAACTGAATGATCTGGCGGCAAACTAACATGTTCAGAACGGGTCTTTTTATTCTGATATCTCTATTGTTGACAGCTTGCAGTTCTCCATCATCCAGGCCGGCAACTCCCTTATCAGAAACTTTGGAATCAAGCGTTGAATTGACCCGAGACTGGTTTTACTTCTTGCATGATTCAGCGGATGCTTATAATCGTCTAGCTTTTGAACCCGTTGCAGTTAACGGTGTACTTTACGCGGCGACCGCTAAAGGGCAGATTACTCTTCTTGATGCCAAAAGTGGCTCTTTCATCAGTCGCTGGGACATAGCTGAATCAATCAGTTATGGTTTGACCACTGATGGCCAGTATCTTTATGTGTCAACCGATAATGCTGAGATTATTGCCATTGGTTTAGATGGTATTGAGATATGGCGTACTGCATTAACCAGTAGAGTATTAGGGAAGGCTGCAGTTAATAATCAGTTGCTATATGTTTTGTCTCAGGATGGCTATCTGGTCGCTCTGGATCGTAAAACTGGTCAACAAGTCTGGTTATACGACAGTGGTAATCCTAAATTAACTATTTTTGGTGATGCTTCACCTGTTATTGCAGGAGCTCAGGTGGTTGCAGCCTTTGCAAGCGGCCGTATTCAAGGATTCAGACAGGAGACCGGAGACCTTTTATGGTCTCAGGAGCTGGGTAAAGCCAAGGGTCGTACCGATTTAAAGCGAATTAATGATTCGGATGCGTCTCCGGTAGTGGTGAACCAAAAATTTGTGTTTGGTAATAGCCTACAGGATGAAGTTTTACTCATCTCGTTAGAGAATGGTCGTCCGGTGAAGAAATATCCTTACGGAAGCCGTCATAGTGTTATCCCTTTTACAGATACCCTGGTCATACAGTTGAATAATGACTCTATTATAGGCCTACACCCTCAGACAGGAGATCTTCTTTGGGAAAACCAGGACTTTGTATATCGTGAATTAACAGATGCAGCTATTTGGCAGGGCTTTTTGGCTTTCGGTGATAAGTTTGGTTGGTTACATGTAGTTGATCCCAATACAGGTATTTCCGTCGCCCGGTATCAAGTTGATCATATCGGGATTTCTGGTAAACCTCTGAGCTTGGGTAAACAACTCATTGTTCAGGGAGAGAGCGGAAGGTTTAAATCGTTTAGCATGACACAAGCAGAGGCGAACTAATGTCACCTCTCATTAATTATCATCCAGTCAGGAAAACACTATGACGCCGGTTATTGCATTGGTTGGACGACCAAATGTCGGAAAATCAACATTATTCAATCGCCTAACTAAATCTCGAGATGCTCTTGTAGCAGACTATCCTGGTCTTACTCGTGACAGAAAGTATGGCGATGGCAAGCTCGGCGAACGCCCCTATATCGTGGTCGATACAGGCGGCATTAGTGGATTTGAAGAAGGGCTGGATGCAGAAATGGCGGGACAATCTTATGCTGCCATTGATGAAGCTGATGCCGTCTTATTTATGGTAGATGCTGTTCAGGGTATTACCGGCGCAGACCATATGATCGCCAAGATGTTACGCCAAAAAAATAAAATGGTCTGGCTGGTGGTTAACAAAACCGATGGTCGCGATGAAGATGTTGCTGTTTTAGACTTCTATGAACTTGGGCTTTCCGGAGAACCCTTTCCAATAGCTGCGTCACATAATCGTGGTGTACGTAGTCTGATAGAAGAAGTTTTGGAAGAGTTCCCATTTGCAGAATTACCTGAGGAAGGTGCAGAAGATCACTGGGGAACGCGTATCGCCATTGTGGGGCGTCCGAATGTAGGTAAATCGACCCTGGTAAACCGTATGCTGGGTGAAGACCGGGTTGTTGTTTATGATCATCCGGGTACAACTATGGATTCGATTTATATTCCTTACGAACGTGATGGTGAGAAATATACGCTCATTGATACTGCAGGTGTTCGTCGCCGAAAGAATATCAAAGAATCTGTTGAGAAATTTTCAATTATTAAAGCATTGCAGGCAATTCAGGATGCCAATGTTGTTGTATTGGTACTGGATGCCAGAGATGGTGTCGTAGAACAAGATTTACACATGTTAAGTTTCGTATTAAATGCTGGCCGTTCTCTGGTAATTGCTGTTAACAAATGGGATGGTATGGACCAGGACGATAAGCAGCAAGTCAAGGTTGAGTTGGACCGACGTATGGACTTCTTGTTTGATTGGGCCGATGTAAAATTTATTTCTGCAAAACATGGTACAGGTGTTGGCGATATCTATAAGTCTATTAAAGTGGCTTATCTCTCTGCCATGGCCAAATGGCAAACCAATAAGCTAACGACGATACTGGAAGGCGCTGTCGAACAACATCAGCCACCGATGATTAATAGCCGCCGTATTAAGTTGCGTTATGCTCACCAGGGAGGAAGTAACCCTCCTATTATTGTTGTGCATGGTAACCAGGTAGATCGATTGCCAGGAAGTTATAAGAAGTATTTAGAAAACACCTTTAAAAAAGTGTTGAAGGTTAGGGGGACACCCATTAGATTTGAATTTCGTTCAGGCGATAACCCTTATGCTCCAGAGAAATTTAAGAATAATCGTAATACCGAAGTGAAGAAGGGTCCCAACGCCCGGGACCGTCGAATCGCAAGGAACAGAAAACTGGCTGGTAGAGACTAAACTAAAAGGAGGCAGCATGTTCAGAGTTATTTTCTTTATTATGCTGCTTCAATTACCGAGATTGGTTTATTCGCAAGAATTTGATTCTTGCTCTCAGGCGATCTCAGAGTTGGAGCGTGGTAATGCTTCCAACTCTCGAGAATTGCTTCGTATCTATATCATTGAGTCCTACCAGCAAAGTGAAAACGATGCTCGTTGTAATCTTAAGTTTGTACAAAACCTGACAAAACAACTGGTTGTGCAACTCAATGGTGATTATTTGCATCTATGTGATCAAGGTTTGGAGAATCCAAACGTAGCCGGTCTGGCGTCTATGGATCTGATTGCGTCTCGTATTCAATCCCTGGGGTATAAACTGGATTCAAAGGCAAAAAAATGTCGGATCCAATATCAGAAGCAATATGAAGGTATTAGTTGGTTGGAACACCAAAATCCTGAAGTAGCTGACATATTGAAAAATTGTCACATGGCTTTGGAAATACTGGAATCGCCAATGAGTGAGATTAGGCTCTCTCAGGCGAACTCGTTTATTCGGGTCGCTGAATTAGGTCTTATGCGAGAAAAAGAGTCGGCTAAACCGACTCAGATGTCTAATTGGGTTCGTAACCTATATCGCTTTCGATTGTCCGATGCCAAAAACTGTGTACTTAGAGCGCGATTCGAATTTGAACAATTTAATCAACGCCCGGATAAATAAGATCAAGGAAACTTAAAAGTCAGTTTTCTCTAATATTAGGGTTTTGAAATCCTCACTTTCATTCCATTTAAATAGATTTTCAATTGCCTGATCCAGTGCTTCATATGCACCAGGATAAGCGTAAGTGTCAGCTTGTTTTAACGCTACTTCGAATATTTCAGCAGTGTATTTTAATTCGGGTACACCACAATAATGACACGCCCCATGGATTCGGTGCACGATCTCCAGTAGTGATTTATAAGCTTTTTGATCATATAGCTTTTCCAACTGTTTTTGATCTGTTACTAACTGCTGATAGAGGCTGTTATACATATCAATAGCCAGGTCTGTCTTGTAATTGGCGCGTTTCAATGCGATGTCCAGGTCAACTGTTTTCAATAATTTAGTCGGTATTACAGGTAGGGGTGCGAAGTTAACTGAAGCGTCCTTAATCTCGATACCTGTCCATTTGTATATGGTTTGAGCCAACATTTGTTCATCAATTGGTTTTGTCAGGTAGTCATCCATACCACTTTTTAATAGTCGATCTTTTTCATTCGCCATAGCGTGAGCCGTAAGGGCAATAACTGGAATTCTTACTCTTGGATGGTTAACTTTACTACGTATGATTTGTGTTGCTTCAAGGCCATCCATACCCGGCATTTGAATGTCCATAAATATAAGGTCGAATGTTTCTTTCTCTAATATATCAATGGCCATTTGGCCACCGGTCACCGTTACGGTGTCTACGCCCATATCTTCTAAAAGAGTCTGAATTAATTTTAAATTTGCTGGGTTATCGTCTACGGCCAGTATTCTGCATGTCTCGGAAATTATGGTTTCTTTAGGTTCTTTGTTTTCGCCATTTAGCATTTGAATTAGCTTGCTGGTATGAAATGGCTTGGATAAATAAGCACTTGCGTTACGTTCAATGAGCTTTAAATTAATATTTTCTTCATGAACATTACTGAGAACCAGGGTGAAAATATTTCTGTCTTTAACAATGTAGGTAATCTTATTGTGTAAGTCATTACTTACCTGGCTACTTTGCCCAAATCCAATGATGGCAAAATCTGGTGCTTCCCCCTTTTGACAGTGTTCTAAAAGGTTGTCGATGGAGGTTGCGTCAATTACTTTAACGCCGCAGCGAACAATTGTATGGTGTAGTGAGGACTGCATTGCCGGGTTTGTATCAAAGATAATTGCTGTTTTATCAGTCATTGAGTGCGGAAAGTCGCTCCTTTTCAATTGAGATGGCAGGTTAACTCGCATGGTAAACCAGAATGTTGAACCCACACCATGTTCACTTTCGATACCAATATCACCACCCATTTGCTCCACGATTTTTTTCGAAATGGCGAGACCTAATCCTGTGCCACCATATTCTCTGGCGGTCGAAGTATTTGCCTGTTGAAAAGATTTGAAAAGTGCTTTTTTTTGTTTATCGGTTAAACCAATGCCGGTATCACTGACACTGACTTTAATATGCATTGAATTGCCATAGTCAGATTCAACAGAGGTTCTGACTATAACCTGACCATTTTCAGTAAACTTGATCGCATTATTTACCAGGTTGGTTATAACTTGCTTAATTCTTAATGTATCGCCAATGATAAAGTCAGGGACATCTGCATAATAAAGTGGCACCAGGTCAATTTGGCGGTTATGTGCGCTTGGAGCCAGCATGACCAGAACATCTTCAATAACATGATTTAGATCCAGAGTCATATTGTCCAGAGCGAGTTTTCCAGCTTCGATCTTTGCAAAGTCGAGTACATCATTAATAATTGAAAGCAGGCTTTCTGACGAAGATAAAATAGTTTTTGAATAATCTTCCTGCCGGGATGTCAGATTTGATTTCATTAACAGTCGTATAAAACCGATAATCCCGTTTAATGGGGTGCGGATTTCGTGACTCATATTAGCCAAAAATTCAGATTTAATGCGACTGGCATCAAGGGCTTCTCTCCGGGCAATATCCAATTCAATATTTTGAACTTCCAGGGTTTCCAGTGTTTCCCTTAAGTCATTGGTTGCCTGGTCAATATTCTTCTGCATGTCGGTATAGGCATTTTCCAATGAATCTGCCAATGTATTGATTCCCTGGCCCACTTCATTCATTTGTCGACTTTGTAACGTGTTTACCCGTACGTTGAACATTCCATGTGTCAGTTTAGTGACCGTCGTTTGAATTTGACTCAATGGAGAAACAATTGAATGGGTAATCGCCATGGATATCAAAAATGACAGAACCATAGCAGATAGAAGAATAAGCAGGTTGATTAAAATAATTTCGTATTTCTGAACCAACATATTTGACTTACTAATCTCAATAACTAACCAGCCTATAGGAGTGTCGCTTTGTGGTAGATTAACTCCATATATATTTGCATGGGCTCTATCAATGGGATGAATGATCGTAACGCTGTTATCTCCAATAAGCTGTTTTTCAATATTGGGAAGCGGCTTAGGCAAGGGTTCAAGAGTATCAGGGCCAACATGGCTGATAAGGCGGCGGTTGACATTAAAAGTTAGTATGGACCTGACATTGTCTTCGTTGAGAGCTTCTTTTGACAGTTGATGGATTAGGACTTTATTCTCAGTAAGAAAGCCGTACTTCATAGCATTACCTAAACGCTTGGCGGTAATATTGATTTGGATTTCCATGTCCTGATGTACTTCTTGTATTTGCTCTGAGCTAAACCATCCGACAAATGATAGACCCATCAAAATTGAAGGAATTAATACTAAAATTAAAATACGCTGGTGTAAGTTATGTTTCATCTCAATCTTAAAAATCCTATAGAAAGCTTGATACCTTGAGTATGGTCTAAGTGAGCAATTTTGACTTGCTATTAGACACAATAACAGCAATAGATCAAGTTGTCCCTGTAGTCATGTCATTGAAAATGAACAGTAAAATAGTGAAGGACGAAGAATTTTCTATCCATTCAAGGTAATATAACCATAAACAAAAACTGGAATGTCACAATGTATCCAACGATTGAAAATTTGATTGGTAATACTCCTCTAATTCAAACTCAAAGAATTAGTATTCCGAATAATAATCAGATTCTATTAAAACTTGAGGGTAATAACCCCGCAGGATCAGTAAAAGATCGTCCGGCATTGAATATGATTCTTGCTGCTGAACGGCGTGGAACCATTAAACCCGGAGAT
>Ga0224506_10000336_pt1 | contig 42762 bp, 42 predicted proteins | sample SF_Jan12_sed_USG_2_FD_169108 | JGI IMG/M metagenome (GOLD analysis project Ga0224506, IMG submission 169108) | Sediment microbial communities from San Francisco Bay, California, United States - SF_Jan12_sed_USGS_8_1 | ecosystem: Environmental > Aquatic > Marine > Sediment | place: USA... | reverse complement strand
CTAATTGCAAACGACCATATTTTTTCGCCATATGCACTATTGCTGCTGGCACGCCAGGAATACCTGCCGCTAAAGCCCCATTCATGGACAAGCCAGGCACGACATCACCTTTTTTATCCAAATACATATCACGGTGACCGGCGGCTGGTGTGGTCTCGCGCCCATCAATCATAGTTTCAAAACCATCTTTCGCCCGATGAATCAGCCAGAAGCCGCCACCGCCCAATCCTGAGCTATAAGGTTCAACCACTGCCAGTGCCGCAGTTACCGCAACAGCAGCGTCGAATGCATTTCCACCTTGCTGCAGAATTGTTTGACCTGCCAATGTCGCCATCGGATGCGCACTGGCAATGGCAGTCTGCGGGGGCTTGGAGGCTGATGCAGCGTCCACGTGTAATGCAAAACTAAGTAATAAAAATAGAACGACATGACGCAACATCATTAAGCCCTCAAAGGTTTAATTTGACGATAAAATTGCACTAAGCGCTTTTGCTGGTTAAGCGCTTATATTTTTCAAGCAAGGTTTCCCGGCTTTCTTCGTGATCCGGGTTTTTTGGAATGCAGTCGACTGGACACACTTCAACGCATTGAGGCGTATCATAATGACCGACACATTCGGTACACAAATCAGGGTTGATTTCATAAATTTCGTCACCCTGGTAAATGGCCGCATTGGGGCATTCAGGTTCGCATACGTCGCAATTAATGCATTCATCGGTGATCATTAAGGCCATGAGGGGCTCCGTGTTCTAAATACTACTGATATGACAATCATGAACCGGATATATTAGCGTATTCTGTTTTTTAATGCAGCCATGACATTAGGATGGACAAAGCCACTAACATCACCACCCAAACCTGCGATCTCTCGCACCAAACTCGATGAAATATATGAGAATTTTTCCGCAGGGGTTAAAAAAACCGTCTCAATATTGGAATCCAGACGACGATTCATGCCCGCAAGTTGAAACTCATAATCAAAATCAGATACCGCACGTAAACCCCGAAGCACCACTTTCGCACCTTGTTCTCGGGCGAAATGCACCAGCAAGGTGTCAAAACCAATGACGTGAGCCTTTTCTACATGCTTTAACACATCCTTGGCCATGGCCACTCGTTCGTCCAAGGCGAAAGCCGGCTGTTTGCTTGGGTTTGCCGCTATTGCAACAATGACCTCGTCAAACAAGCTGGCTGCGCGCTCGATTAAGTCCATATGCCCATTCGTAATGGGGTCAAAAGTACCCGGATAAACCGCTTTAACCATGATACACCCTCCACAAAACCTGCCAAAAGTGTAGCATATTCAATTAAACCAAAGCTCTTTAGCTCAATTCGCTCACATCTACCGTGTAACAAGCGGTTTACGATATACTGCGCCCTGATTCACTACTAGCAGCTAAGAAAGGTTCACCATGCGCGCATCCCGCTTTTTGATTGCCACTGTCAAAGAAACACCCGCCGATGCAGAGGTCATTAGCCATCAACTCATGCTCCGCGCCGGGCTTATTCGCAAATTGGCGGCGGGTCTTTACTCCTGGTTACCTATGGGTTTGCGTGTGCTAAAAAAAGTCGAAAACATTGTGCGCGAAGAAATGGATAAAGCTGGCGCCCAGGAGGTCTTAATGCCTTCAGTGCAGCCCGCCGAACTATGGCAGGAATCCGGTCGCTGGGAGGCTTATGGCCCTGAACTATTGCGCATGAATGACCGCCATCAACGGGAATTCTGCTACGGTCCCACCCATGAGGAAATTATCACTGATTTAATACGCAAAGAAATTCGCAGTTATCGTCAGTTGCCTGCTAACTTCTATCAAATTCAAACCAAGTTCCGTGATGAAGTACGTCCACGTTTTGGTGTTATGCGCGCCCGTGAATTTATCATGAAAGATGCTTATTCATTCCATGCGGACCAAGCTAGTCTGCAACAAACCTATGATCTCATGCACCAAACCTATTGTAATATTTTTGAACGCGCCGGTTTGGATTATCGTCCCGTGCTCGCCGACACAGGCAGCATTGGCGGTTCAACTTCGCATGAGTTTCACGTCTTGGCAGACTCGGGTGAGGATGATATTGCCTTTAGCTCTGACAGTGACTACGCCGCTAATGTCGAACTGGCTGAGGCGCTGGCACCCGGTGGCGAACGGGGCTCAGCCGGGGCAGTGCTAGCAGTGGTTGATACGCCTAATCAACATAGCATCGAAGAAGTCAGCCAGTTCTTAAACATAGATGCCAGTCAATGCGCCAAAACCCTATTGGTCAAAGCCGACGATGATAGTGTCGTGGCCTTGGTTTTACGCGGCGACCACACACTCAACGAAATCAAAGCCGAAAAAATCGAGGGTATCGCTTCGCCGCTATGTTTTGCCAGCGAAGATGAGGTTAAAGCGGCAGCCGGTTGTGCACCCGGATCTGTCGGTCCACGAGGCCTATCTATTCGAGTGATTGCCGACCGTACCGCAGCACATTTGGCTAATTTTGTCTGTGGTGCAAACCAAGAAGGTCAACATTTGTTAAATGTTAACTGGGGTCGTGATTTACCTGAACCGGAAATTCACGATATTCGTAAAGTGATTGCTGGTGACCCCAGTCCAGATGGTAAAGGCATACTGAATATTCGTCGCGGAGTCGAAGTGGGGCATATTTTCCAACTTGGGCAAAAATATTCAACGGCCATGAAAGCGAATGTATTGGACGAAAATGGCAAATCCGTCACCATGACCATGGGGTGCTACGGTATTGGTGTTTCAAGAATTGTGGCAGCGGCTATCGAACAGAACCATGATAATAAAGGTATTATCTGGCCAGAAGCATTGGCCCCCTATCAAATTGCAATTCTACCCATGAACGCTAAAAAGTCCGAACGCGTCAGAAAGACGGCCGAAAAACTTTATCAGGATTTAACAACCGCAGGGTTTGAAGTCTTGCTTGATGATCGTGGCGAACGCCCTGGCGTCATGTTCGCCGATATGGAGCTAATTGGAATACCCCACCGTATTACTATTGGCGATAAAAGCCTAGACCAAGGGCTGGTTGAATATGTTTACCGTCGCGATATGCAAACTCAACATTTGCAAATAGTGTCATTAGTTGAGCAATTGGCTCAACGAATTAAATAATTTAAGAAAAACCTAAGACACAAAAACTACTATGGCAGTCATGAAGGGGAGCATAAAACTAACAATAGTCATTTGCCTGTGGGCTTTACTTGGGCAAGCCACGGCTTTAGCCGCAGCACAAGAGCGTGATCCTGAACTAGTCAAACAACTAAAGCGAGCAATCGCTGACACTACTAGTTTTGGCGATCGTTATGAGGCTGAAGTGTGGCTTGCTGATATGTCACAGCGCTTGAAAAAACGTTTTCCTAAACCTAAAGATCGCTTTCTATTTCTCAAATATGTCCACGGCGAGGCTCAGCGCGCCAGCCTTCCACCAGAGTTGGTTTTGGCGATTATCGAAGTGGAGAGTAATTTTAATCAATGGGCTATCTCACGCGTCGGTGCACGCGGTTTGATGCAAATTATGCCTTTTTGGTTAAAAGAGATTGGTCGCCCCGGTGATGATTTATTCACTTTGCAAACCAACTTACGCATGGGTTGTACGATTTTGCGTCACTACCTGGATAAAGAAAATGGCAACTTGATTCGCGCCTTGGGTCGTTATAACGGCAGCCTTGGCAGTTTTCGTTATCCTGACTTAGTCCTAACTGCCTTGCGTGAGCGCTGGTATCGTCCTTAGATGATTAAAACTGGCTAAACAAAGAAATCATGCGCCATTTCTGTTTGCGCAATAAAAAGCAGGCCTGATAATCCCTCGGACTACGAACAGCCGAACGACTGACAAAACCATTAAGACCATCGTGTAGTTTCACTTGCAACCATTCGATTTGAGGATTTTTTATATCCTCAGAGTTGAGTAACTCAACAATGTCATAAGACAGAATTTCTTTGGTATCCGAAGTGAAATCAGCTTCCGCTTTCAGTGGCACTTGTTTATCGATTATGGCCACGTATTTTTTCGGATCGAGCTCCGATGGAAAATGCGTAAACACATAAGGCGCACAATACTGCACGCCACGATTTGAGCGCACAAAGCCTCCACCTAGTTTCATAATAGAATCCAATACCTCCCAAATGGGGCTTTCGATTGAATCAATATTCCAGCGTTCTGCAAATGCTTTCATGCCATTGGGTGCTAACACACCATTAAGCACTGCAAAATCTACCATGGTGACTAAACGCTCAGGTTCACGAAAACTAACTGCCTGTTGAAATTGATTACGAAATTCAAGAAAACTTTGGTCGCGCTCACTTTCGTCACTGGGTTCGAGTTTAAATAGATTTTCTTCAGCCAATACTGACGAACTAATGACGCCTGCTAAAACCAAGGTGCAGATAGATATTCGCAATAAATCAGCAAGATAAGGAATCATTCAGTCTCAACAATGAAAAAATATTAAGTCTTATGGCTGTAGCAGGAACTATGCCTCAGGAATCATTCAGTCTTCGTCATTAGGAATAAGTGAATGTCGCCAGAACTGATCTTCTTTTTCGAATAGGCGACGGGTTTCCTGTGGCCCCCAGGTACCCGCTGGATAGGTTTGAATATAGTCACGCTCCATCGCCCATACTCGTAACACTGGATCAACTACTCGCCATGCCCATTCAACTTCGTCATAACGTAAAAACAGGGTTCGATCACCTTCAATCACATCCAGCAATAAGTCTTCATAAGCATCCGTGAGTTCATCGTATTCATCACGAAAACTGGCATCCAAACTGGTGGTACGCGAACGCATTTCCAAACCGGGTTCCTTGACTTGCATTTCTAAACGCAAACATTCATAAGGTTGTATGCCTAACAATAACCAGTCGGGTTGTAATTTTTCCACGGCTGTATTACGAAATAAATGTTGTGGCGGTAATTTAAATCGAATACTCACAGCTGATTTACTTTCCGCCATACGTTTGCCGGTTCGTATATAAAATGGCACATCACGCCAACGCCAGTTATCTATGTATAGTTTTAACGCGGCATAGGTTTCGGTACTACTATCATGCGGCACGCCTTGCTCTTCTAAATAGGAATTGACTTTTTCTCCTTCGACCATGCCTCCCGCGTATTGCGCACGATAAGCATGGGCGTGTACTGCACCCGGCGTAATCGGTCGAATAGATTTTAATACTTTAACTTTTTCATCGCGTAGGGATTCCGCATCCATGGATGCGGGTGGCTCCATGGCGACAAGTGTTAATAATTGCATTAAGTGACTTTGAATCATATCGCGCAAGGCACCGGCTTGATCATAATAGTCGGCACGGCCTTCGATACCAAAAGTTTCTGAATGGGTAATTTGCACATGATCAACATAATTTCGATTCCATAACGGCTCCATCATCACATTGGCAAAACGAAATACTAAAATGTTTTGCACCGTGCCTTTTCCCAAATAATGATCAATTCGATACACTTGATGCTCATCTAAACATTTATGTAATCGACGTTGTAATAATTGTGCGCTTTCCAAATCGTATCCAAACGGTTTTTCAATAACAATGCGACGCCAACCGTGTTCTTCTTTGCTTAAACCACTGGATTTTAAATGCTCGGCGACGACGCCAAACTCGGCCGGGCGCAAGGCCATATAAAATGCAGCATTGACTGGGAACTCGTCTGACTTATCCAATAGGCGCGACATTTCCGAATATAGTTTTTGATCGCCCAGATCACCTTGTAAATAATGCAAACGTTGCGCGAAGTTTTTGAACTTTGCTTCGCTAATACCGCCACGCGCTTGCGTTTTAATCATTTTATGCACGGCTTTTATCCATTCGTCACGCGAACGAGCTTGACGTGAAATCGATAAAATCACCGTATTTTTTGGCAAACGACCGGCAACCTCAAGGTGATAAAGTGCAGGCATTAATTTACGCCGAGCCAGATTGCCTGTGGCGCCAAAAATCACATAGGTGCAAGGTTCAATTTCACTCATAACAACTATCCCTGTTTGACTTTATTTTTTTGAATTATCCAATCCGTATGAAAAAACTGACCACGGGGCTGATCCACACGCTCATAGGTATGTGCGCCAAAATAATCCCGTTGTGCTTGTAATAAGTTGGCGGGCAAATTTTCACTGCGGTAGCCATCATAAAATGCCAAAGCCGAGGACATCGCGGGTAATGGAATACCTTGTTCAACACCAAGCACAATCGCTTTTCGCCAACCGGTTTGAGCTTGTTTAATGGCTTGTTTAAAAAAATCATCCAGCAATAAATTATTCAACTGCGGATTGTCTTCGAAGGCTTGTTTGATATCACTTAAAAAGCGACTGCGAATAATGCAGCCACCGCGCCACATTAACGCAATATCGCCGTACGCTAATTTCCACGCATAGGTTTTAGCTGCTTGACGCATGAGCATAAAACCTTGTGCATATGAAATGATCTTAGCAGCATATAATGCATCATGAATAACGCCAATCCAGGCTTGCGTATTTTCCACCAATGGTTTTTCTGGCCCGCATAAGTGTTGTGATGCATGTAAACGTTCGCCTTTTAAACTCGATAAAAAACGCGCAAACACGGCTTCACCAATCAGCGTCAAAGGAATACCTTGCTCCAAAGCATCGATAGCCGTCCATTTACCCGTGCCTTTTTGTCCGGCACTATCAAGAATTTTGTCGACTAACGGTGCTGAATTTTCTTTTACACATAAAACATCATGCGTAATTTCGATGAGATAAGAGTCAAGCAAGCCTTGATTCCATTGCTGAAAAATCTCTGCTATCTGATCCACCGACAAACCCAGACCATCACGCATGAGTTGGTAGGCTTCACAAATCAGCTGCATATCGCCATATTCGATACCGTTGTGAACCATTTTCACATAATGACCGGCACCACCCTCACCTACCCACTGACAACAGATTTGGCCATCCACTTTAGCTGCAATCACTTGGTAAATATCTTTAACTAAAGCCCAGGCTTGTGCATGCCCGCCGGGCATTAGGGATGGCCCAAAGCGAGCACCTTCTTCACCGCCAGAAACACCCAAACCAAGAAATAGAATATGTTGTGCCGCCAGCACATCGGCGCGGCGCTGTGTATCACTATATAGTGAATTTCCGCCATCAATAATGACATCTCCAGCCTCCAGAAATGGTAGTAGTTGCTGAATTAAGTCATCGACTACTTCACCGGCTTTAACCATTAACATGATTTTTTTCGGTGAGCTAAGGCTGGCACAAAAACTGGCAATATCGTAATTAGGCGTTAACAACAATTGCTGCTGAGTAGTGCTTCGTTCTAGTAAATCATCAACTTTTTGTGAAGAGCGGTTATAAACCGATACCCGAATATTGTGATCGAGCATATTCAGAACTAGATTCTGCCCCATGACGGCTAAGCCAATAAGCCCAATATCCGCTTTTTGCATAATAACTCTCATCCTTGTAGGCTGGATTGCCAATGTTTCCAATTAGGAAGATATTTTTAATTCGATCCTTGCAAACCGCACTTGTTTGATCGACAGGAATCCTTATATATTGACCCTGGAAATAAATAGCTTTCTGCAAAAGCAATACCTGCTATTTTTGAATCTATTCCTATAGAGATAGCTAGAACTGCAAAATTAACGGAATCAGGCTATAATATGTCGTTTTTAAACCACACGGCAATAAAGGGTATGCCGCACCCACCGAACAAGGGCCGCGGGACTTTACATCAAACTAACATAACATATTGAAATAGGTAATAAAATGGAACAGGCCGGGGACAAGGCGCTACGCAGTCGCGTCAAGTTACTTGGAAACCTGCTAGGAAACGTTTTGCGTTCTCAAGCGGGCAACGGGGTATTTGTAGCTGTTGAGGCACTAAGAAAGGGATATATTAGCTTACGTAAAGCAGATAACCCTACACGACGCAGGCGTTTAATCCGTCTGATTAGTCGTCTAGAGCCCAATACACTCACCGATGTGGTGCGCGCATTCAATATTTATTTCAATTTAGTAAATATTGCAGAGGAAGATTTTCAGCAACAGCATCGTTTTAAAGCAAAACGAGCCAAAACTAACTGGGTTGGAAGTTTTCCTGACACTATCGCCGGATTTAAACAAGATGAAATCAGTGTCGAGCAACTGCAGCAATTGTTCGATAACCTCGCTTACATCCCGGTCATCACTGCACATCCAACAGAATCCAAACGCCGCAGTGTCATGGAGAGTTTACGCCGCATCTATCAAACCTGTGTTGAGCTTGACGACCCGCGGTTAAACAAAGAAGAACGCGAGGAGATCCAGCAACGTTTGGAAACTCAAGTTCAAATTTTATGGTTGACCGATGAAGTGCGTAGCGAGCGCCCACAAGTCTCAGATGAGATCAAACTCGGTTTGTATTATGCCCAAGAAACATTTTTCAAAGCAGTACCCCAAGTGTATCGGCAAATGGAAAAAGCCGTTAACGAAGTCTATGGGGTTGATGCCTCAGGCAACGCACAAGTAAAAGTCCCCAGTTTTTTACGTTTTGGCTCATGGATTGGCGGTGATCGCGACGGTAACCCCAATGTTAAACCCCATACCACGGTGTTGGCGCTGTATCTACAAGCGCAAGTAGTGCTTATCGAATACGTGGTGCACTTACGTCACTTGTCAAAAGAACTCACCCATAGCACACGCTTTTGCCAACCCAGTGAAGCATTTTCGCGATCACTGGATCACGATGATCAGCGCTTTTCGACAAAAGTATTTGGTGAAAAACCCGAACGTTTTCGCGCCGAACCTTATCGTCGCAAACTCGCAATTATGCGTCGCCGTATTGAAGCGAATATTGTCAATATTAAAAATGAACTCAATGGCAAAAATAAAAAAGATGCCGAGTTAGCATTTCCCAATGAAAAAGAATTATTAGCGGATTTATATATCATCCGTGATTCGTTATTATCCCATGGTGATCGCGGCGCTGCCAACGGACGCATACTCGACGTGATTCGCCTAATCGAAACCTTTGGTTTTTATTTATTTAAGTTGGATATACGTCAAGAATCCACCTTGCACAGCAACACGGTTGACGAAATTTTTAAAAACTTTTTAAGCCGCGATGATTATTCCCAACTCGATGAAATCGCACGTTGTCAATTATTGGCGGCTACCATAGAGGAAAAACAATTACCGCGTATTGCGGCAGATGCTTTATCCGATCAAAGCAAAGAAGTATTGGATGTATTTAACGTCATGCGTTGTATGCGTGATGACTTAAGCCCTGATACCTTTGGTAATTATGTTATTTCGATGACTCATGAAGCCAGTCACGTATTGGAAGTTATGTTACTGGCGCGCCTTGCGGGCTTAGTCGGCAAAGATGAACAAGGTGAATTTTTCTGCCATATTCAAATCAGCCCCTTATTCGAAACCATTGAAGACTTAGCGCATATCGAACCGGTAATGTCGCGCTTATTCCAGAATTCAACCTATGCTCGATTATTAAAAGCGTCGGGAAATCTTCAGGAAATCATGCTGGGTTACTCCGATTCCTGTAAAGACGGTGGCATACTCGCATCGGTTTGGAATTTATATGAAGCACAGAAAAAAATTACTCGCTTAGCAGCGACTCATCATGTGGATTTTCGTTTATTCCATGGTCGTGGCGGCACCATTGGACGGGGCGGTGGCCCGACTCATGAAGCCATCATGTCGCAACCCGTAGGCACCGTGCATGGTCAAATAAAATTCACTGAACAAGGCGAAGTCTTATCATTTAAATATGGCAATATCGATACGGCCGTTTACGAACTCACCATGGGGGCAACTGGATTAATTCGCGCTAGTCGTTGCATTATCGAGCCGCCCCAAAGTGATCGCAAAGATTATTTAGGCGTGATGGACCAAGTCGCCGCTAAAGGTGAACAAGCTTATCGTCAGCTCACTGAACACACGCATGGTTTTTTAGATTATTTCTATGAAGCCACACCGGTCACTGAAATCGGCTTAATGAATATTGGTTCACGCCCATCCCATCGTAAAAAAGGTGACCGCACCAAAGGCTCCGTACGCGCGATTTCCTGGGTTTTTGGCTGGGCGCAATCGCGTCACACTTTGCCCGCATGGTTTGGTATCGGTACAGCACTAGAAAGCTGGCGCAACAACGATCCAACTCATTTAGCTAAATTGCAATCCATGTATCAGCATTGGCCATTCTTTCGTAGCTTAATCAGTAATACCCAAATGGCGTTATTCAAAGCAGAAATGGATATTGCCAAACAATACAGCGAACTTTGTGAAAACCATGAAGTGGGTTTACGGGTCTACAATATTATTTTGGATGAGTACCGTCGCACGGTAACACAAATTACTCATATTGCGGGCATTAGCACTTTGCTTGAAGATACGCCAAGTTTGGCCTTATCTTTAGCGCGGCGAGAACCCTATCTCGATCCTTTAAACCATATCCAAGTAACCTTGCTAAAACGATACCGCAACCTAGCTGAGGACGACCCTGAACGGGAGGCATGGTTGGTACCACTTTTGCGCAGCATTAATGCCGTTGCCACAGGGATGAGGAATACAGGCTAAACCTGGGCTTAAGACGAGCCGTTTATTATCGGTTTTATATGGTTTGGCAAACCCGATGAAGAAAGAATAGAATAGAATAAGTAGACATCGTGAGGTATAAAAATAATGAATCGGTTGCTCTTGATTATATTTGTCCTAACCAGCAGCGTGGGTTGCGATCAATCGAGTAAATATCTGGCGAGTGAATGGTTGGCAAACTCAAGTATGATCACCTTCCTCAACGATAGTTTGCGTCTGACTTATGCAGAAAATCATGGAGGCTTTCTCAGTCTCGGTGGTAGCTTGCCTGAACAATACCGCTTCTGGATTTTTGTTGTCATTGTATCTATGGTTCTAATTTCCATGTTTTGTTATCTACTTATTAACCGACAACTCAGCCCCTTACATTTTTATGGCGTTTGCTTAGTTCTTGGTGGTGGCTTAAGCAATCTTATTGATCGGGTGACCAACCAAGGAGCTGTTGTCGATTTTCTCAACATGGGTATTGGTAGTTTGCGCACAGGCATATTTAATATGGCAGACGTTTTTATTCTACTCGGCGTTGTTTTATTTATTACTGCTCGCATCAAATCACGCAACATGGCGCAACAATCAGTTCGCACCTAGTTAAAAATAAACGGAGTTACTGGTTTACTCGACAGGTTTATGCTATAGGTTTTGGTTAAATTCGCACGCAAAAGGGAAGCGTTTTTAACATGGAAGCACAACCTGAATTACATAGCCCACGCTTAATACTCCGAGCATTCAATACAAATGATGCTGCACAGGTGCAAGCACTTGCTGGTGATGAACGCATTGCCGACACCACCGCACACATTCCCCACCCATACCCAGCTGACGCAGCCATCAATTGGATTAGCACCCACGCCAATGCATGGCAGACAGGAGAAGCTGTGGTCTATGCCATCATATTAAACGCAGGCCAAACATTGATTGGCGCTATTAGCATAATCCGCATTCACCAACAGCAAGCAGAAATTGGCTATTGGATTGGCGTTCCGTTTTGGGGTAAGGGCTATGCCACCGAAGCGTTGCAAACAATCATTAAATTTGCATTTAAACAGTTACGGCTTAAACGTCTTAGCGCCAATTATTTACAACGCAACCCTGCCTCAGGGCGTGTTCTGACAAAGGCCGGCATGCAGTGTTGTGGCGAAGGAAAACTAGATTGTGGCTATCGCCATGAAAATGAACCTGTGTATTTTTATGAAATTAGCAGCAAGGAACTTCATAATGAAACTGCATAAAAATCTTTTTTTTCTTATCGCACTATTAATCTCTGCTCAATCAACCAGCGCCGCTGATGTGATTAATGACAAAAATATCGGCATGGACCTGGCGCGAGACATAAGCAACGAAGCAGTACTAGCCTGTCGCAAACAGGGTTATCACGTTAGTGTTGTCGTGGTTGATCGGCACGGTATTTCACGCGCCAGTTTACGTGACGATTTTGCTTCACGTTTCACATTAGAAATTGCCGAACGTAAAGCCAATCTTAGCATACTCGCTTGGACAGATACCGGTCGTTTTCGCCAAGCTCGCAAAGATATTCAACAAGAATTAAACCACATTGATGGCTTAATCGTCATGCAAGGTGGCGTAAAAATTGTTGCCGGTGGTTTTAATCTAGGTGCGATAGGCGTCAGCGGCGCACCCGGCGGCGACAAAGATGAAGCTTGCGCTAAAAAGGCTTTGGAAAAACTAAACGAACGAATTGAATTCGCCATCGAATAACATTAGGAAGCTCTGAATGATTAGACATATTGTTTTATGGAAACTGTACGAACAAGCGAATAACAACACAAAACAGGAAAATGCGCAGCAAGCTAAACAAGTGTTGGAAGCCTTAAACGGTAAAATTCAGGGCTTGATCAAGCTCGAAGTGGGTATAGATTTACTCCATAGCGAACAGTCGGCTGATATTGCTTTATATTCGGAATTTGCATCTCTAGACGATTTAGAACACTACCAACATCACCCCGAACACGTAAAAATTATACCATTTATGAAATCCATATGTGCCGAACGTCGTGTGATTGATTTTGAATCGTAGAAAATAGAATGCTGTAAGTTTTATTAATTCTTACGCAAACTATAATTTACCAACACGCCAGCTTGGCAAGCATTTTTTTATTCAAGGCTTTGTGACTGACTCGCTTTATTCTGCCTAGATGGCTTTTGACTCACTTTTCACAGCCCTCAAGCGAACTAAAATGTATCTCAACATTGAGAATGTTCCCATTAAACCCTGAAGCAACTCATCAGGCGGTTTACTTATTTGCCATACTTCTACCGACAAAGATTCCTGCGCATTACATAGCCCTATAAATAATTCAGCACGCTGCGTTCGTTATAAATTAGGGCCCTTATCCCTATTAAATACCGCAATCAAAGCTCAACAGGAAACACGTTTCCGTGTTCCACCTAGCCCCTGCGTCACCAAGGATCGCGAAGCACATTTGAAGCATGAAAAATGTTCAAGACCCACACCGGCCGCAATTGATTTTAAAACAAGGGATTTGAGACTGGCAAAGGGTGACGCAAACAACCATCAGCGTCGCTTGCTTCCATTTGAATGGGAATATAGGTCGCGCAGAAACCATTTGTCGATTCGATCACTAGGCGTAGCTGAATATTTTATTGCAAATAGTCTGTTTATATCTCGCTAAATCTAGCATGCTTTAGTTGGCTGAGTAGTTTTTTGCAATTTCAATCACTTCATCGACCAGTGCTTGGCGTGTACAGCTTTCGCTATGAACCGCATAAAATGATCGATAAATAAGGTCAGCATCACTTACCAAAAATAATCGTCGATTCTCAATCAACTCATGGACCATTGTACGAGGCATATACGCCGAACCACTATTTTGTGTTAAGTAATTTATTAATAAATGACCGTGACTAACTCGCATCATGGGTGGACGCATATCAGGAAATAAATGAGCATGGTTCACAGCAAAACTTGAACCCCAGTCAACCATAATATAATCCGATTGGTTCACGGCTTCTTCGGCGGACAAACCATCTTGGGTTGAAACCATAACTAATTCTAAGGAACCAATCGACTCACTGTGCATACCTTTGAGCTGCGGCGATTCAAATAAGAAGGCGAGATCGAGCATATCTTCATTGATTAAACGCAATAAATTGTCGCTGCCATGAACTTCAATATTCAATGCGAGCTGCTGTTTTTCTTGTCGCAACTTAATCAAGGTTGGTTGCAGATTAGTTTCCCATAAACTAGAAACAGCACCCATTGTCAGGAGTTGCATGTTTTCATCATCTAAACCCACTTCCTGCCGCGCCCGATTCCAAGTGGTCAACACACTTTCTGCATAGGGCAAAAAGCGCATTCCGGCCGGTGTTAGCTGAATATTATTTCGATCCCGTGTAACTAATCTCACACCCAGGGTATCTTCTAGGATTTTAATTCTCGCACTCACCGCCGACTGGGTTAAAAAAAGGTTTTTAGCCGTTTTACCAAAATGTCGACTGCGACTTAGTTCCAAAAAGGTTTTGAGTAATGAAATATCAGCCATTGAACACCTGTTTAAACAATTCCTTCGATCAAAACTATCAAAAAATCTTGTTTTACTCCACTAAAGTTTAGGCGTTATATAAGCATACTTCGCGATCGCTAGGCGCTAGTCACTTCTATCGACTGGATCGTCAAGTTTCGATTATAACGCCATCTTTTTAGGAGAACGGCAACATGAAAAAACGTCTTTATTTAATGACATTATCGGCGCTGATTCTTGCAGCCCCGTTGATCGCACAAGCAGAATCAGCTGCTGAATATTGTCGCTCAGAGGCCATGGATTCCGGCATCGAAAGTGAAAATGAAATTCGCGCTTACGTTGCTGAATGTGTCGAACAAATGGAACAAGAAACCGGCGCTAATACCGCAAACAATACAGAATCCAGTGAAAGCATGGAGTCTGCCAGCATGGAAAACGCGCCTCGCGAACAATAAGTTTAACGAGGTCGTATCTTTCAAATGCCGATAGCCTAAACACTATCGGCATTTTCATTTCAGTCAAACTCAAAGACCGTTCGCTGATTCATACTGTCGCTATGCACCAACACAAAACGCTTGGTTTGGCCTTGCTCCAATTCCACTAAGCCAAAATTTGATTGAGGCGTAACCAAACGATTTTTACCTTTTGCGCGAACACCTTGAATTTGTGCACGCCAAATGGGATGCAACGCATCATTATTTATCAGGCGTAACCACGCCAGTTTATACCAAGGCGTGCGCTGGGTTACACGCCAACCTTTTTTGTGTTCTTTATGATCCGTGAGCAAGGCTAACCAATTTAGAAATTTTTTCACATTGGGTGTGTTCTTGATCGGGCTGCAAGTCAGTTGTAAACAGTCCAGTCGTTTGCCAGCAGAAAAATAACTCGCCTGATTCGCATAGGAATAATGCACATCACCGGACAAGATCGTCAACTTGCTTAACTTCATGCGCAATAACAAGGTATCGAGTAAATAAGTATAACCCTTTCGATTGCCTATCCAGGCCTCTAAGTCCAAGTCTTCACATTTAACACGAAAAAAACGAGCCGTAAGTTTAACTTTGACCATGGGATCAAACGCAAATACAGGTTTAGGCGAAACAATAATCGGTTGCCTTGTTGCACCTCGCGCTTTGAGTTTCATCCATTCCATGCGCAACCAGTCCAGGGCATAACGATCCATTAAAATCGCCGGCGTATCACGCCCATCAAAATCCCGTTGTGTGCGTGTATCCATAACGATGACCGGCGGTGAACTCGGAATGCTATAACCCCAACCACGATGCTTCCACATTTGCAGATCAAAACGCTCACCACAAGCCTCATCTTTTGGCTGGCGCAAATGGGTTTGCACGGTTTCAACAAACTCATTATCAAAACGCTCTGGGTTATTACCCCAGCCTTGAAACGCCCAATATGCGGCTAAGCCGTTGGAGATTATGCGGCGACCACAAGGGCTATAACGCACACTTTCATACCATGATCGAGTAAGATTCCAATCATCGGTGATTTCATGATCATCAAAAATCATGTACGTGGGAATATTGGCAAACACTTTTTGAATTTTGTGCAAGTTCTGATGGAAACCACGCACGTCATCGTTGTCTGTAACATGCCATTGGGTTTGATTGCCAAACACATAAACATACATGGCCGCAAATTCACCAAAGGTAATTAAATGGTTGTCACGCGCACTCGAACTTATTCCCGAGCGCAATTGATCGATCACACGTTTGCGTTGATTTAGTGGGATATCACAAGGCCGATCAATTTGTGGCACACCCAAATCTTCACCCATTAGTTCACGCGCTTGTTGTTGTACCATGGCTAAAACCGATTCATGCACATCATCGGCATAAATTTGGTCACCTGTCAGTGTCAGTATGGAGGGACGTTTTTTTAAATCGTTCGCCGTACGATTAAGCTCACCGGCCAACAAACTCAAGGTATCGATTCCCGGCTTATCACCCTCTTCAGTCGCAGCCAGGCCATGAGGCTTGCGACAGGAACCTTGAGCAAAAACTTGTAATTCACTTGGAATAAAAAATGAGGGCATTTCAAATCCATCAAGCAGCGACGAACTCAAATCGAGATATTTTGATTCGGCTTGATTAAATACTCGATAAAATAATAATTCATCTTTAGGGTAAAAAGTGTCGTCGATACTTGACGCTTGTAATAAACACACCCATAAATGCTTGCCTAATTGAATGGACTGACTTTGCCATGCATGGCTTTGTCCCAGCACTTGTTGTTGTGTGTTTACGATTTCCAAGCGAAACTCTACCGCTTCGCGGGTAGCAAACCAAACACACACGCGACGTTCACTACTACGGCGTAATAAAGGACCCGCTAATATCAGAGGCAAGCTTGGCATGATTTCCACTCCTTAGATGCTTATTCCATCGATCAAGCGATGTTGGAATCCAAGTAAAGCAAATTTTAAGGACTTTGGTAAGTTTGATTTATCAAAAGACCGCTAGAGTAGCACTGCCGATATAGCTTCGGCAGTGAGTAAGCTAAAGTTTAATGGCTGGTGGCGCGATCGGCGTATTTTTGCAAAGCTCGACGCATATTGTCGGTTTCATGACCACATTGTATTACACCAAAATCATTGATCTGAGCTTCTGGTTCGTCATAGCTGAGCCAAATAAAACCATTGGCATCGCGTTCCACAGTGGCGATTAAGGGTTGGTCTTTACGAACACTTTTATTGCAACGCCCGAGCGTGGTACCGAACAAAGGATTGGTAAAAACAATTTTCTGTCCCTGGGCATTTTTCATAACTTTCTGTGCTAATACAGGTACGCCATCTTGTTTCAGCGCTTGAATGTAACGAATAACGGTTTGCTTGAGGTTATAGTCACTCTTCAATCGCACTTGTGTATCGGCGAAAATCGGCAGACTAAGGCCCAATAATAGACAGGCAACAACACAATATTTCATAAGCACAAGCCCCCCTGCTGCTTATTACTTGTTAGTGATGGTGATTATGGGCTTATGCGTCAGTTTTAGGCGACTTGGACCGGAATCTGGTTACGTTGACCGATAATCTCGTTGTGTTCGTCTAAATAGACTAATTGCGGTTTAAAACGCGCCAACTCCTGTTGATCAAGCTGGGCATAACTGCAAATAATCAAACGATCCCCCGGTTGCGCTTTATGCGCAGCGGCGCCATTAACTGAAACCACCCGCGAATTCGCTTCTGCACGAATTGCATAGGTGATAAAACGCTCGCCATTAGTGACGTTGTAGATATGGATTTGCTCGTACTCCCGTATACCGGACAAGTCTAACAACTGACTGTCAATGGCACAGGAACCTTCGTAATCCAACTCCGCATGGGTCACACAGGCCCGGTGAAGTTTCGCTTTTAACATGGTTAGCTGCATAAGCACCCAATCAAATTCTAATCAAACCACTAATTATGCCGTGTTAAGACACGTTCTGCAATTCGAGGCGTATATTATCTATTAAGCGGGTTTTTCCCAAACGTGCTGCGACTAATATCACCAAGTCCGTATCGACATCGGCCTGTGCTGACTTAAGATCACCCACGTTTCGAATGGAAAAGTATTCTGGCTCAAATCCCGCCGCTCCTAGTTGTCGCATGGCTTCCACTTCTAGGCGACTATACTCCCTTGTTCCTGCAATGATTTTATCTCGAGTCATGAGCAAAGTCTGGTACAAAAGAGGCGCAATTTGCTGCTCTGAGTCTGAAAGATAACTATTGCGAGAACTTAATGCTAATCCATCATCCTGTCGTTGAGTCTCAAACCCTTCTATTTGCATAGGAATGAACAAGTCAGCCACCATGCGACGAATAATTTGTAATTGCTGAAAATCTTTTTCGCCAAATATTGCCAAATCCGCCTGAACAATATTAAAAAACTTGGCAACAACGGTAGCAACGCCGGCGAAATGGCCTGGCCGCGACTGTCCGCATAATATATCGGACAATTCCGGCACTATAATTTGCGCTGATGCCTCTTTACCACGAGGATACATAACCTTGTCATCAGGATTAAATAACAAGTCCACACCCGCACGGGTCAAAGCCTTTTGATCTGCCTCCAAAGTGCGGGGGTAAGCCGCAAAGTCTTCGTTTGGACCAAACTGCATGGGATTGACGTAAATGCTCACAACCACTCGCTCAGCCAATGTCTTAGCATGCTGACATAAGGCCAAATGACCTTCATGTAAATTCCCCATGGTCGGCACAAATGCAATACGCTGACTACCCGCATGCCAGCGTTTGATCCAGGAACGTATCTCAGTGGGATTTTTTGCAGTTATCATCGTTTTTTAGTTATAGCAGTGTTCGTTTGCTGGGTAAGTACCGTTTTTAACCGCCTGCACAAATGACGATATGGCTTCGGCAATACTATTGTTTTGTAAAAACACTTTATTGAATTTTGCACCTGGCCCAGGACTAATGCCCAACATATCTTGAAGTACCAAAACCTGGCCATCACATTCGGGACCGGCACCAATGCCGATAGTGGGAATGCTTAGCGCACCACTAATATCCGCACCAAGACCTCGGGGCACACATTCAAGCACAAGCAAGTCGGCTCCCGCTTGTTCAATCGCCTTGGCTTCCTGTAATAGTGTTTGTGCCTGATCACTTTCACGACCTTGGACTTTATAACCACCAAGTTTGTGAACGGACTGCGGCGTTAAACCCAGATGGCCACAGACAGGGATGCCATTGGTAGTGAGCTGGCGGATTGTTTCTAGACGCCGTTCACCGCCCTCAAGTTTAACCATTTGCGCGCCTGACTGTTTTAGAATAGACGCAGCGTTAGTAAGTGCCAGCTCTAGCGAAAGATCACTGGCAAAAGGCAAGTCAACTATAATAAAAGCATCAGGGGCGCCTCGACGCACGGCCTGCGCATGGTAAATCATATCTTCAACGCGAACAGGTAGTGTTGTTGCCTGTCCTTGGATGACCATGCCTAAGGTGTCGCCAACCAATAGGACTTCAACACCATTTTCACTTAATACCCTGGCGAAGCTAGCATCGTAGGCAGTTAAACAGCTAATCTTTTCACCCTGCTGTTTCATTTGTTTGAAATGGTGAATATTCATGCGCTTATCCTGATTGCTGGGTCGTGAGATTAATATGCTTAAAACAGGGGATCATTGTAACCTCTTAGCTTGATTACGTGAACCGATTATTTTCTTTTACTATCAATCAATTAAGCTTAGCGGTGTTTTTTTGACAGGCAGGGCGTGGGCAATTTGCTCAAGCCGCGATCAGGGCATAAGGCAACAACTTCTGAGATTTTCCCCAGGCCAGGAATGCGAATCTGGGGATTTATTTCCACCAAAGGAATCAGAACAAAATCCCTTTGACTAATACCTGGGTGGGGAATACGCAATCGTGAGTGATTAATCACTTGATCGCCATAGAGCAAAATATCGATATCTAAGCTTCGTGGCCCCCATCGCTCTTGATGACGTCGACGTCCGTGCTGGTACTCAATCGCTTGCAGTTTATCTAATAGGGGAATTGGTAGTAGCCCGGTTTCAATTTGCACCACTGCATTCAAATAATCCGCTTGTGGCATATTATCCAGAGGTTTACTGCGATAAAACGAGGAAATACTGTTGACCGTGACACTTGTAAGCTCATTAATTTGCTGCAATGCAGAACAAAGATTGGCCTCACATTCGCCTAGGTTACAACCTAAACCCAAGTACGCTTCAACAATCTTCATTCCGGTTTGCGTTTACGCCGACGCCGACGGCGCTGTCCCTGACCAAGTTGATTGAGTAAATCCTTTTGTTTATCTTCATCAGCTTCATATAGATCCGTCCACCATTGCGCCAACTCAGTTTCAACCTCCCCCACTTCCGCACGAAGTAATAAAAAGTCGTATGCGGCACGAAAACGTGGGTGTTTTAACAAACGCAATGAACGCTTGGGTGCGCGTTTGGCAAAACGATCTTGTAAGTTCCATATTTCACGGATGGCGGGATGAAACCGACGAGGCATTGAGACGCGTTGATTCTGTCCAGAAATCACCTTATCGGCAGCTGCTGCTAGTGTTTGTTGCTCACTCATGCCGCGCTTGGCGTAGGCACAACGTAAAGCACTCACCGGCCCCCATAAAAATGCTGAAAGTAAAAATGCGGGGGTGATCGACTTATCTTCGGCAATTCGTTGATCCGTATTTCTCAGCACATGCTCGACCAAAGCGAGAAATACGGGGCCATTATCTTCGTTGAATTCACTTTCGGTTTGCGGAAATAAATAGCCAAACAAGTTATAGCGACGTAATAATTCAAGTGCTTGGGCACCGGCACCCGATAAAAATAATTTCAAAATTTCTTCGAATAATCGTGCGGGAGGTACATCTTCTAGCAAGTAACCTAACTCGGTCAGCGGCACTTCAGTTTTTTCTTCAATATTGAAATCGAGCTTTGCTGCAAACCGCACTGCTCGCAACATACGTACCGGGTCTTCGCGATACCGCTGCACCGGATCACCGATCAGTCGGAGCTGCCTGGCCTTTAGATCTTGCACGCCTCCAACAAAATCGATGACAGCGAAATCAGCAATATTGTAGTACAGGGAGTTAATACTGAAATCACGTCGCCAAGCATCTTCTTCCAGCGTGCCATAAACATTATCACGCACAATCATGCCATTAACAATTTGACCTTCATCACCTTGATCACCATCGTGCTGTCCACGAAACGTGGCAACTTCAATTATCTCCGGACCAAAGTGCACATGAGCCAAACGGAAGCGCCGGCCGATTAATCGGCAATTACGAAATAATTTTCGAACGTCTTCAGGTGTGGCATCAGTAGAAATATCAAAGTCTTTGGGTTTACGCCCAAGCAATAAGTCACGCACTCCGCCACCGACCAGATAAGCCTCATAGCCGGCATTTTTTAATCGGTATAATACTTTGAGTGCATTCTCACTAATATCGGCACGGGATATAGAATGCTCTGCACGAGGTATTTGAGTCGTCGCAGGGTTTTGCATGTTCAAGATTGAGAAACTCTAAATTCCAACTTTTCCAATTTTCATAAGCATCCATGAACACGGCGAGGGGTCTAACGACTATAACATGGATTCCAACTCGGGCTTTAGTCTAGCATATTCTGCTTCAATTGCCCCTAACATTGCGACGGGGTCCAGTACTTGGTTTTCACGGACCTGTACTAATAATGCCTCACAAGCGGCAAATAAGTCATTTCCACCAATATTTCCACTGGAACCCTTCAAGGTATGAACCGGTGCTTCAATCGCAGCAATATCAGTACTTGCAATCGCATTTTTTATTTCCTCAATGCGTTTGGGTGCGTCACTTAAGAAGGTATCGATCAGCAGTGCAAAATCATCGGCTAACACATCCTTGAGTGTTTCAATCGTTTCATTATCCAATATGGCCATATTAAGTTTCCACCTATTCTTTTTCTGCCAATTTGCAAACTTCGGTGGCAACTTTATCCAAGGGCAATATGTGTTGCGCCACACCTATGCGCACAGCTTCACCAGGCATACCCCATACCACGCTGGTGCGTTCGTCTTGAACAATGGTATCGGCACCGGCCTCCAACATTTCTTTCATTCCCGCCGCGCCATCAGCTCCCATGCCGGTTAATAACACCGCAATACTATTTGGCCCGGCATTCTGCGCCACTGAACGGAACATGACATCGACGGCGGGTTTATGGCGATTAACCGGCGGCCCATCATTTAAACGGCAAATATAACGTGCACCATCGCGCTCAACGACTAAATGTTTATCACCCGGCGCAATATACACATGCCCCGGTAAAATTTGTTGTCCATCTTCTGCTTCATAAACTTTCATGGCGCTGTTCTTGTCCATACGCTCAGCAAACGGTTTACTGAACAAAGCAGGGATATGCTGCGTGATGACCACACCGGGGCAATCTGCTGGAAGTTGTTGCAACACCGCTTTAATGGCTTCCGTACCTCCAGTGGATGCACCAATCGCAATAATTTTGTCTGTAGTTTTGAAATTCTTTTTGAAACTAACTTTTTTTATTACCGCGTCAGCGGACAGCTTCTGCTTCACACCATCTTTGGCTTCACCTACGGTGCCAGCGTTTGCCAACACATTAGCACCCGCGGCAATTTTGACTTTATGCACAATTTCTTCGCCATACTTGTCCAACTCGTGAGCTACATCAAGTTTGGGTTTGGTCACAAAGTCGATCGCCCCAAGCTCAAGCGCTTGTAGGGTCACGTCGGCCCCTTTTTCTGTTAATGTGGATACCATAATGACGGGCATGGGATGTAAGCGCATCAAGTTATTTAAAAAGGTAATACCATCCATTTTAGGCATTTCAACATCAAGGGTAAGCACATCGGGTTTTAGTTTTTTAATTTTTTCCCGCGCCGCATAAGGGTCACTGGCGGAACCAACAACTTCTATATTGGGGTCAGATGACAATAACTCTGTTAGCATTTGCCGAATCAGTGCTGAATCATCAACAACTAAAACTTTTATTCTGCTCATGGTCCCTCCCGACTAAAACAACTCAATGTCACCATCAATTGGTTTCGACTGAATATCGTTCAAGTAACTGCGCTCGCGTTTTATCAAGGTATCGTTATGCAATGAGCGCAATCGCTTGACTAGCGCTTTTCCTGTCGCCGGAAAAAAAACGACTTTCCGCGGAAATTCTTCACCAACATCTTCAGATATTAGATTCATCCCCTCAGTTTGAATATAGTGTCTAACAAATTCGATATTCTTCAGCCCGATATCAGACATGTTTCTCAAAATTTTACCGCCACCAAATATTTTAACTTCTAGGTTTTCACGGCGCGCACCATTTTTTAAAATATCATTGATCATATGCTCCATTGCATAATTTCCATATCGTTCGGCATCGCTACTTGCACCGGTATTTTTTGTTGTGCCACTGCCTTCGGGCAACATAAAATGATTCATGCCACCGATTCCTAACACCCGATCGCGAATACAGGCTGATACGCATGAACCGAGAACCGTCGTAATATATTCGTCAGTAATCGTCACATAGTATTCGCCGGGCAATATCTTTGCACCCACGGAGTCCCGATCCTTGTCCCAATAACGAGTAATGTGTTCGAAGCCACGCAATACTCTACCAAGACTTTTATCGTTTTTATGACTAATACCCATGCTATTTAGTCCGCTGATACATGGTATTCCCTATCAGTCGAAAACGGTCACTCACTTTGAATAATGATTCAGAGTGCCCTAGAAAAATATGTCCATCACTACGCAACAATTCTGCATAACGAGCAAACAGTTGTCGCTGTGTATCTTTGTCAAAATAGATCACCACATTGCGACAAAAAATTACATCAAACGGCCCTTTCATAGGCCACGCATTCATTAAATTTAATTGTTTAAAGGTTATCATTGACTGCAATTCACTCGATGCTTTTGCTGAACCTTCATGCTCACCCTTACCTCGCTTAAACCAACGACGACGATTCTCACTCATACCCTTCAAACGTTCGACATCATAAACACCAGCCTTAGCATGAGCGACCACATTCGTATCCAAATCCGTTGCTAAAATTTTCACATCCCAATTTTGGAAATTCGGAATCGCTTCGCGCAGAGTAACCGCAATGGAATAAGGCTCTTCACCTGTTGAGCAACCGGCTGACCATATCCGTATTCGATGGGTTCGTGCATTGGCCTGCAGTAACTCTGGAATAATGGTCTTCGCTAGATAATCAAAATGATGAGGTTCACGAAAAAACGATGTTAGATTGGTTGTAATCGCATTGATAAAATTTCCAAGTTCGTCAGAATTATCAGATTGAACAATTTTCAAGTAATCAGAGAACTTGTCAATATTTAGTTGGCGCAAACGCCGCGACAAACGGCTGTAGACCATGTTCTTTTTTGCGTCGGACAAACTAATGCCCGTATGCTCCATCACATATTCTCGGATAAGTTTAAAATCTTTATCTGAGAACGAGAACTCTCTTTCATGCAAGAAATTGGGTTCGGCGCTCATAGTTCATTATCCTATTAGAATTCCTGCCATTCATCATCATCAGTTGATGGCGCCGCATTGCCTCGCATTGGACGACTTGGTGCGCTAGGTGCGGTTGCTCGTGGAGCAGATGACATTTGTGGCGCCGGCGGAATCCCAATCCCAGAACTATGTGATTCATCCAATTTGAAAAACTGCATTAAGGTTTGTAAACCTTTCGCTTGCTCGTCCATGGACTCACTGGCTGCAGCTGCCTCTTCAACTAGTGCCGCATTCTGTTGAGTCACTTCGTCCATTTGTGTGACGGCTTTATTGACTTGCTCAATACCCGAGGATTGCTCCTGACTTGCAGCCGCGATTTCAGCAATAATATCGCTTACTTTTTTAACGGCGGCAACAATCTCCGTCAAGGTTTGTCCCGATTGATCAACCAGCTTGGTTCCGTCATCCACTTTTTCAACACTGTCCTGAATCAAAGATTTAATTTCTTTTGCGGCACCGGCACTGCGTTGCGCCAGATTACGAACTTCACCAGCCACCACCGCAAAACCACGCCCTTGTTCACCCGCACGGGCGGCTTCAACTGCGGCATTAAGTGCTAACAAATTGGTTTGGAATGCAATCTCATCAATAACACCGATAATGTCTGAAATCTTTTTACTACTACTATTAATCTCGCTCATGGCTGACACCGCACGCTGCACCACATCGCCGCCTTTTTCCGCTTGCTCACGAGCACCTGAGGCCAGTTGATTTGCTTGGCGAGCATTGTCAGCATTTTGTTTAACTGTACTGGTTAATTCTTCCATGCTCGATGCCGTTTCTTCGAGTGAGGATGCTTGCTCTTCTGTGCGTTGTGATAAATCCGCATTACCTTGTGCAATTTCTGCCGCCGCCGAAGACATATTTGTGGTCGAACTATTGATTTTACTCACCATGTCTTTCAAATTGTTCATGGATTGATTCAAGGAATCGCGCATAACTGCAAACTCACCCTCAAACTCACCCGTCATTAGTTCACGCAAATCGCCCACAGACAAGGCTTTTACCACACGCGTACTTTCACGGATTGGACTGACCACAGCCTCCAACAAAGCATTGATTTGTTGGCCAAGTTCACGTAAAAATCCATCGAATTTGCTCACATCAATACGCGTATTCAAATCTCCACTGGATGCAGCAATAATGAGTTGTTCAATTTGTCGTTCCGCATTTTTTTGCTCGGTAATATCTTTCCATTCCACCATATTACCCATCCATTCACCCGATGGACTCAAAATAGCGGTAGCGTTAACTTCAAAATCCAAGTCAGCCACATGAATCGGCGCGCGTGCTGGCAAGCGATTTACATCACTTAATAATGAACGTTGATGCGCCGGATTTTTGTGAAACTGATCAATATTTTGACCAATTAGATTACTCGCATCAAATCCTGGAAACACTTGCCTCAAATCAGCCTGACGTGCTTGCATCATTTTCTGTACTGATGGATTCACATAAGTAATCTCAAAATTTTCATTACACAGCATTAAGTTGGTCGCTGCGCCATCAACCGCTGACTTGAGACGTGCAACTTCAATTTCTTTTGCACGCAGATCGGTCACATCGGACCACTCTAGGGTACAGCCAATATAATTTCCATCCAGATCATTCATTGCACCCACACGGATATGAAAAATCAATGGACCGACTTGAATATCGGTTTCAAATGGTAGATTGGCCGCATCACCTAATATTTTGCGTTGATGCGCTGGGTTTTTATGGAATATATCGATACAGGTGCCAATAATATTATTTGCGTTAAAACCAGGATAAATTTTTGCCAAATCCTCCTGGTTTCGTTTGAGCAGCTCCTCCGTCGATTTATTGATGTAAGTGATAGTTAAATCACGATCAATCATCATCATCGCAGTTTGCGCACTATCCACCGCACGAAATAGACGGAAAGCCTCCTCTTCTTTTTTGCGACGCTCGGTTACATCATGCCATTGCACCACCCAACCAAGGCGTTGACCATTAGCGTTCATTAAAGGTCGTGTTTCATGTTCAAACACAAACGGACCGGGTTTAATTTCGCCTTTGCGCGACTCTCCCGGCCGTAAACCTTGAATGATATTCTTAATCGCTTGTGGATCTTTATGATAGCGATGAATACTTCCCCCCACCACAGTCGCAACACTAAACTGAGGTAAATATTTTTGTAGCTCTGACTCGAGTTCCGTCAAAACTGCCTTGGCGCGATTATTTACATAAATCACATTTTCATCATCATCCGCGATCATAATATTGACCGGCGCATTATCCATGATATCAGTGATAATTTTTAAATCACCAAGGACATTTGAGTTATCTGAGCTTGACGTGGACATAGTGACCCCCTCATTCGATTCATAAGCTCCAAGCATTATTTCTGCAATTTTTGTTAATGCTTGGCTCCAAGCATTAGCGACTTCAGGTGTCCATAAGTCACCTGCCATATCCGCCATTACCGCCAACAAAGTTTCCGCCACTGCTGAATAGTGAGCCTCAATCGCTCCATATTGCTGATGCTTCTTGCCAAGTTGTTGTAATGTGTTTGTCAATTGCGAAGGATCCCGCAATTGTTTAATAACCAATTGTAAAGCGGCCACAAGTTTAGTCTGTTGTGCTTCTGATGTAGTATTTTTAAATAGTGGCCTTACCGCAGGATAACGCGAGTACAAATCATCATAGAACCGTTTCACCAACTCCCCTGCTCTTGGCGCGAGTGCGGCAAAGCTTTGCTCTAGCAACTCAATATTCAATGAGTTATTACTCCCATCATCGGCCCATGCCAATGGGTCAAAACCTAAATCATTTTTTTTATCTGTCATTGATATTCCCTATCCAACATCTGCGAGCCTTTCACTATCGGCCTCTTTACAAGTACGACCGACTAACAAATCTTCCGCTAACTGCTTGTAATCAACAGCACTTTGACATGTGTTCTTATAGTCAAAAATAGTTTGCCCGTGGCCTGGACTTTCCGCCAACACAACAGCTTCATTGATAGGTGTTGCAAGCACACGTCCAGGGAACACTGTTATTAATTTGTCACGAACTTGGCGAGACAATAATCGTTTGCGTTGAAACCGCGTCACCGCAATCCACTTTTTTGATTTCTTTTGCAAGCGTGTTTCCACATCATTTACAATACGAATGAGCCGCGACAATCCATGGAGTGCGAGAAAATCACTGGATACTGGAATAAGCAACTCAGTCGCAGCGAGTAAACAATTCATGGTTAACAAACCTGATGACGGTGGGCAGTCCACCAATACAATATCAGCCGCAGTTTCATTGGCAATTGCATCACGTAATCGATAACCTTTATCAAGTCCACCACGATTCACAAATTCCAATTCACCTAAACGTTCGCCAGCAGGAACCAATGAAAGATTGGGTCTGACTTTGAACCCTAAACTAGACAAACTTTTATTTTCCAGTAACACCTCATCCATGCCGTGCAAACCATTTTGTTGTATGCCAAAACCTGATGTCAAATGCCCTTGCGGATCCATATCCAACGCAATCACATGCTTATCCATCAGCGATAGCGCATGCGCCAGATTAAGCGTTGTCGTGGTCTTACCAACCCCACCTTTTTGATTAATTACCGCAATAATTCGCATACCGGATCCCTTTAACGACTCATCGCCGCCAGTGTTGCCAATTCATCACTATTCATCATGCGATCAATTTCCAGAATTATGACCATTTTGTCATTCACCGTTACAAGTCCTTTCACAAAATCAATACTGACAGCACTGCCAAAATCCGGCGGTGCTTTTACATCCGCGCTGGCAACGTTATACACATCCGATACCGCATCAACCACGATACCCATAATACGATCACCTGACTCACTAACGACTCGCAACACCACCACCACTGTGGTCGCGCCATATTCAACAACATCCAAACTAAAACGTTGACGCAAATCGATAATAGGGACAATTGTGCCGCGAAGATTAATAACACCACGAATATAATCCGGCGTATTGGGAATTGGAGTGGCAGTATCCCAGCCTCGAATTTCCTGTACGCGCAAAATATCAACCCCATATTCCTCATCAGCGAGAATAAATGTCAGATACTGGTCGACATCCGCATCTGATGCAGCATTGAGTTCATGCTCATTATCTATTTGTTGTTGTGCAACTTCGTTCATTTACATCTCCCACTTCAACTATGCCGCCTTATTCGCACCATCACTTATTTCAAGCAGTTTTTCATCGAGGTCCTTTTTGGATTTATCCACTGCTGATTTTGATCGTTTAGGTCGGCCTTTGGTGTTTTGTGAAACTTTGACAATGCCACCGACATCCAGGATTAACGCAACCGTTCCATCGCCCAATATCGTTGCACCTGATATTCCTTCAATGCGCTTAAAATTTGTTTCCAAACTTTTTATTACCACTTGTTGTTGGCCCAGCAGATCATCAACAAAGACGCCGGCGCGTTGGCCATCACCTTCAACCACAACTAATAAACCTTTTGTTAAATCTTCAGAATCTGGGTCAACATCAAACACTTCATACAATCGCATAATCGGAATATATTCTTCACGCAGCTTGTATAATTCTGCTTGACCCGCAATTGCATTTACGTTTTCATTTTTCACTTGCAGCGATTCAATAATTGAAACCAACGGAATAATGTAGGTTTCATTACCAACACGGACCAATTGACCATCAAGAATAGCCAGAGTCAACGGTAAACGAATCTTGAAACTGCTACCAACCCCTGGTTGACTCGATACTTCAATACTGCCGCCGAGTTCTCGGATATTCCGCTTAACCACATCCATGCCTACGCCACGCCCAGAGACATCGCTCACTTCAGCGGCAGTTGAGAATCCAGGCTGAAAAATCAAATCATAAATTCGTTCATCAGTGAGCTCTTCATCTGCACCTACCACGCCTTGGCTCCGTGCTTTTTCTAGAATACGTTCCTTGTTTAAACCGGCGCCATCATCATTAATTTCGATAACTATATTTCCACCCTGGTGATATGCATCCAGATGCACTACACCTTTTTCAGGTTTACCTGCTTTAACGCGCTCTGCAGGCAATTCAATACCATGATCCACTGAGTTACGCACCAAATGAACCAATGGATCACCAATTTTTTCCATGACTGTTTTATCAAGTTCGGTTTGTTCACCTGATAATTTCAATTCGATTTGCTTGCCCAACTTAGTCTGTAAGTCACGCACCATGCGAGGGAAACGTTGAAATGCAAAACTAATAGGTAGCATACGAATCTGCATAACACTTTCTTGTAATTCACGTGTATTGCGCTCAAGCTGAGCCAAACCGTCACGCAATTTTTCGATTTTGCTCATATCCATATCTTCACCAAGCTGACCCAACATGGATTGAGTAATGACCAACTCACCTACCATATTAATTAAACCATCAATCTTGTCAGTACTTACACGGATGGAACCACTTTCACCACTCGCCATTTTGGGAGCCGTGCTAGCCGTGTTTTTGTCGCTGGTGACACTGGGTTTTGCTGGCGCTGGAGCTGCTCCACTAGGTTTTGCATCTGTCACTTTATCAGAGGCAACGGGCGTTTTAGTTGAGTAGGCGCTTAACATGATTTCAGCAATCATGCTCAACGCTTGACGCCAGGCTTGTTCTATTTTACTTGTCCAATGTTCACCCGCCATATCAGCCATAACATAAATTAAGGTTTCGCCCACCAATGCATAGTGATCTTTTTCAGCACCGTAGTTCTGATGCCGTTGGCCTAAGGCAAAGACGGTATCCGCAAGTTTTTCTGGCTCACGTATTTGTTGCATTACCGTCTGCAAAGCAGCAATCAATTTTCCTTGCTGCTGTTCAATGCTTGTATTCTTAAATAATTCTTTTACTTGTGGGTAACGCAAAAACAAGGTTTCATAAAAACGTTTCGCCAATTCATTGGCCTGAGGCTGTAACAATTTAAAACTGGTTTCGAGGCTGACGATGTCCAAGCCATTTTCCGGTGCCTCCGCATCTGGGGTTATTTTTTTCTCATGGGACACTGGAGCGGTACTTTGCTCACTTGACTGCTGCACCATACTTGAATTAATTTGCAGGTCACAATCATCGCTAACCCATTCGAAAACCTCCGCTATATCGGCTTCTGCAGCATCTGTATTCAAATCAATCGTCCACTTGAGATAACACACTTCGGGATCGATTTCACTCAAGACCGGTAAAGATGTGACATCGAGCATAGCAGTCATATCACCTAAACTGCTTAACTCTCTTAGAATTCTGACAGGATCATTTCCTGTTTTCATTAACGTGGCATGTGGCGAAAACTGGATGCTCCATTGGCCACCGGATCCATCACTATTCGTGGTCTGCGCGTCTGATGTTGATGACTCGACAGTCGCGACATGCTCGCCGCCCAAAGCCGCTTCTAATGCCTGCATTAAAGCACGCACATCGTCTGTCATGACGGGTGCCTCTGACTGCACGGCGTGCAACATCGTGCGCAAGCAGTCTACCGATTGCAGAAAATAGTCGACCAAGTTCTGCTCGACAGGACGCTCACCGGATCGAATTTGATCCAAAAGCGTTTCAACCACATGAGTAAACTCTGCAACTTCATCGAAACCAAACGTAGCAGCACCGCCCTTGATCGAATGCGCAGCGCGAAAAATAGTATTTACCGCCTCAATATCCGCATCACCCACATCTAAATTGAGCAAGCATGATTCCATCGTATCCAAACCCTCAAAGCTTTCTTCGAGAAATGTTTGGTAGAACTGCGACATATCAACGGTCATAAAACTATCCTAATACTTTTTTTATCGTTGCTAATAATTGATCTGGACTAAATGGTTTAACAATCCAACCCGTGGCGCCGGCAGACTTTCCTTCTATTTTTTTGTCTGATCCTGACTCGGTTGTTAATGTAAGAATGGGCGTGAATTTATAATTCGGTAATGCACGCAATTCTTTTATTAAAGCGATACCATCCATATTTGGCATATTGATATCTGTTAAAACCAAATCCACCTGCCCATTTTTTGCTGCCTCTAATGCTTCTGCCCCATCCGTTGCCTCGACCACATCGTACCCAGCGCCTTTCAAGGTAAAGGCAACCATTTGCCGCATTGACGCCGAGTCATCGACTGCTAATATCTTTGCCATGTCAGCCTCCTGGCTTGAAATAAAAAACCAAACTAACTTAAACCCATCTGCTCTCGCATACCTAATAGCGAAGCTGATTGCTCGAATGCTGTTGAACACGACACCCAATTCACTTGAATGTCTGCTTGTTTAGCTTCTCGCACAAATGCAAAAAACAATTGCAATGCAGCCGCATCAATACGATCAACCTCTCCAGCATTAATTTCTATGCTTTTTGAACTTTGCAGTGCCTCAAGCAAATGCGCCTTTAAATCTGCTACATCGTTAATATCTAATACTGGTTCACATTTAATAACGGTCATCGCATTACCACTTGTTTTGCTCATTGGACAAACCTTGTTTTTCTTCCTGAAAAAAGTGTGCCCATGCCCGAGCTAAACCACTCAGGCATACCCTAACGCCCGTATCGGCAAGCTATTCTGAATTCTTAAACGTGACTAAATATTTAAGCTATGAATTGATATTTTGATGTTTTTCAAGGAAAGAAGGCACTAATCCGGGGCAATCACCCCCGGACTTGTTGATTGAAAAAGTAACGGATTGTTGCGTTATGCTTTATCGGTTGCAGGTTTGCTGGTTTGCAGGATTTTGGGAATGGGAAAAACAATGGTTTCATCCTGACCGAGCAACTCAGCCTCATGGGCAAAACCATGATTGGAAAGATGTTGCACCACACGCCGAACTAGAATTTCAGGTGCTGAAGCACCTGCAGTGACTCCAACTCTTACTTTATCTTGCAACCATTCTGCATTAATCTCATTTTCGTTATCAATTAAAAATGCTGGCGTACCCAATTTTTGTGAGACTTCGCGTAAACGATTGGAATTGGAGCTGCTAGGTGAACCAACGACTAAAACCAAATCGCATTGCGCGGCTAAAGTTTTGACCGCTTCTTGCCGGTTTTGTGTGGCATAACAAATATCATCTTTTTTCGGGCCCTGAATTTTTGGAAAGCGAGCACGCAAGGCTTCAATTACCCCGGCAGTATCATCCATTGAAAGCGTTGTTTGTGTGACAAACGCAAGATCATCTCCATTTTTTACCTGTAACATGGCGACGTCCTCTGCATTTTCAACCAAATAAATTTGACCGTTTTCACTGGTTTCATATTGCCCTAAAGTACCTTCAACTTCGGGATGACCGGCATGTCCAATTAAAATAACTTCGCGTCCTGATTTTTGATGGCGCACAACTTCCATATGAACTTTGGTCACCAAAGGACAGGTCGCGTCAAAAATATTCAAACCACGTTGTTCTGCTTCCTGACGCACATAAGGAGCAACCCCATGGGCACTAAAAATAACCGTCTGTCCATTGGGCACGTCATCCACCTCATCGACGAAAATAGCACCTTTGTCACGTAAATCATCTACCACAAATCGATTATGCACCACTTCATGACGCACATAGATAGGCGCACCATAAATTTCCAATGCCTTTTCCACAATCTCAATGGCACGATCAACCCCAGCACAAAATCCACGGGGTTTTGCTAAAATAATTTGTTTTTCAGTCATTCAATTTTCGCCTTGTCCAATCGCTTGGATTTGTAGTTGATACGTTAATATTTTCCCAGCCCAGGGGTGATTAAAATCCACTTCAACAAAATCATCATTCAAATCAACCACTGTTGCCGCAAGCTCCATTCCACTTTGCGCCGTGAAACTAACAATTGTACCTGGTACTAGTGTCATATCCGATGGAAACTCGCTACGCGCAAGCGCTTGGATTTTTGCTTGTTCAAATTCGCCATAGGCATCGGCTGCCGAACAAACAATATTCAATTCATCACTTACCGTTGCCTGTTGTAACGCAGAACAAACCGGTGCTGGAAATTTAAGATTGTCTGCTGAAACCTGTGTCGCAGGTTGTTGATGTAAAACATCGCCGTTTTCATCGCGAATCGTCCAGCTCAAGATCCAGTGTTGATGATTCATTAGCTTCGATACTCGGCATTAATGCGCACATAGTCATAAGATAAATCTGAAGTCCACACAGTGGCTTCATCATCACCCCGCCCCAGCTCAACTGTCACGGTTATTTCATCTTTTTGCATTTCACTGGCACCGAGTTGTTCGTGGTAGGCTGAATCCGGTTGGCCATTTTTCACCAAACAACGTTGGTTTAAGTATAAGCTCACGCCATTTAAATCTAATTGCGCTAGCGGCGCCCGACCCACAGCCGCAAGAATACGACCCCAATTTGGATCGGATGCAAAAAACGCACTTTTAACCAACGGAGAATGCGCGATAGTAAATGCAACATCTTCACATTCCTGCACGCTTGCGCCTTGCTTCACTTGGATGGTGATAAACTTAGTCGCACCTTCACCATCACGCACCAGTGCTTGTGAAAGCAAATGACATAGCTCGGTTAATTTATCAAGAAAATAAGCATAAAACTCATTATCACTGGATTGTAGTGTGGCGATAGTGCTATGACCTGTGGCAGTTAACATGCACGCATCATTGGTAGAGGTATCGCCGTCCACCGTGACCCGATTAAAAGACTGCTCAACCGCTTGGTGTAAGGCTTGATCCAATACCGGCGCACTAATCGATAAATCTGTCGCGATAAAGGCTAACATGGTTGCCATATTAGGACGAATCATGCCCGAGCCTTTAACCATACCCGTCAAACGAAAGCTCTCTCCTTGCCATTGGCCTTGAAGTGAAAAAGCCTTGGCGATAGTGTCCGTGGTCATTATGCCTTGAGCAGCGAGTGGCCAATTATTTTCATGCAAAGCATTAACCAGCGCGGGCAAGGACTGGGTGACTCTATCTAACGGTATGGCTTCACCGATAACACCGGTTGAAAACGGCAGAATTGCTTGTTCATTAAGCTCAAGCGCATTGGCCAATGCCTGGCAACATTGTTTGGCTACATCCAGTCCAGCCTCACCTGTACCGGCATTGGCATAACCGGTGTTGATGAGAAAAGCACGGGCCTTATACTCAACTGCAGTCAAATGTTGTTTTGCGACTTGCACGGGCGCCGCGCAGAATGCATTACGCGTAAACACACCCACGCTTGTGGCTTGCTCATGCAATTCGAGCATGACTAAATCATAACGATCTGCGTATTTAATACCTGCTTTCACCGCAGCGAGCCGAACACCGGGAATGGAAAGAATATTGTGGGGAGCTTGTAAACCTACAGCCATTACTACAACCTGATTATGCGGAAAGCGCGTATTATAGCACCGACATATTCTCAACGCCTAGCGTCGAAATTCCGGACTTTTTCGTTATAAAGTCAATGGTTGGGGGTTTGGAACAGTGATGATTAGATCGCTTCGTCAAATGGATCAATATATTCTCTAAGCGCCATGAAAAACATGACGTTGGTATCTGCATCTTCAGGAGCGAATTGAACTCCATATCGGAAATGAGTATCGGTTTCGGCATTACTTTGCCACATAATCTTGCCATGTAAGGCTAATCCCATATCATCAGACTCATAACGCAACACCACTTCCGTATCTTTTTCTATCGCAACCGCTAAACTAAGTCCCATTCCAGAGACTGACACATCGGAGACTTGGGAAAACTCATACTCGTTTTCACCAACTTGAATAATAAAACGACCGGGCATTTTATCACTAGGGTCAATGCTACGTCGTTCATGAGATCGCCGATTTTTGTCCATGTTAGCCCTCTTAATAGAAAACAATGGCTTAGAAAAGTATCGACCATAGGCACTCATCCTTTAACCACTTAGTACTGTAAATAGAATTTCTGGTGAACATGTCAGTTGACAAAAAAAAGAAACGGTTACAATTTAATAAATTTTCCTGGCATAGCTACTGCATTATACAAACTGCCTCCTAGAGGCAAGAAGAATTGACTTTCTTCTCTCATCCTCCCTTTTTTACAGGGGCTGATTTTCAGCCCCTTTTTTTATGTCTGAAAATAATTCGACAGCGCCTATATTATACTTGCCTGACGTTTCGCACATGGCAAACTTACAGTGAAACAAGTACCCTCACCGAGCTTGCTGTCAAAACTCAACTTGGCATTCATCAGCTCAACAATATTTTTTGTAATCACTAAGCCGATGCCTGTACCTTCAATATCACTATGCTCAGCACCGAGACGATGGAACGACTGAAACATTTCCTTTTGTTTGTCCTCAGCAATACCAATCCCCGTATCAGCAACCAGCATGTCTACTTGAGTGTCACTACTATTGCGCACCGTCAGCATAATTTTTCCATGAGGTTTATTATATTTGATCGCATTTGACAATAAATTGAGTAACACTTGCTTTAATCGCACCCGATCAGCCATGACCGTTGCCGCATCGTCAATTTGCACATACTCAATATTGATGCTCTGCTGGGCTGCTTGAGTTTGTACAGTAGCCACACATTCCTTCAATACCTGTGTTGCATTAATGGGCTGCAAATTCACATGCACATAACCCGCTTCAATTTTTGACAAATCCAAAACATCATTGATTAACGATAATAAATGACTGCCAGCATTAACAATTTCACCTACACTATCCCGCTGATTTTGTGATATCGGATTCTCTTCATCTAATCCTAGGAGCTGAGAAAACCCTAGGATTGCATTGAGCGGAGTACGCAACTCATGACTCATGCGCGAAAGAAATTCTGATTTAGCTTTATTGGCATTTTCTGCCTGGTGTTTGGCCAGCTTTAGATTCTGTTGTGATAAAATAAACGCCGTAATATCCGTACGTACCGACACATACTGATAGGGCAGCCCATCGCCGTCGATAAATGGAACGATAGTCGACTCCACCCAATAACACTCACCACTTTTTGCTCGATTACAAATAATGCCTTGCCAAGTTTCACCTTGGGATATTGTAGTCCACATGTTTTCGTAAAACGAACGGTCATGAACACCGGACTTGACTAAACGATGGTTATTGCCAATTAACTCCTCGTAGGCATATCCACTAATAGAAACAAATTTATCGTTTGCATAGATAATATTGCCCGCCGTGTCTGCAACGCTAACAATGCTATGCTTATTCATGGCATAATCACGCCGACCAATTTCTGCAAAAGCAATTTCCAGTTCACGATGTAAACGACGCACCGAGTCTGCACGACGAATCCGTGCTTTGATGGACTTTATTAAATATTCAATATTGCACGGTTTCTCAATAAAATCGTCAGCGCCAACGTTTAAGGCCGTAATTTGTTTCTCAGGCACCCGTTCTACGGAATGAAAAATAATAGGCACCTCGGCTAAACGCTCGTCTTGTCGAATCATGCGCGCAACTTCAAAACCGTTGCAATTCGGCATGGAAATATCGAGCAAAATCAAATCGACATGGGTTTGTTGCAAAACTTCAAAAGCATTGAGCGGGTCGGACACCAAGGTACTGCGTATTTGATTGGATTGCATTACTGCGTGATAATATTGCGCCAGATCTTGATCATCGTCGACAATTAAAACATGGTAGATTTGTTCAACTTGTTCCTCGATTAAACGCTCTACGACCTTTAACAAACGAGTATTATTCACTGGCTTTAAAAAAAACTCATTGATTTCCGCACGAACCACGGCTAACCGCAAAGCAAGATCCTGGCTGTCCGACAAGACAATTAAATTGGGACATTTTTGTTTGAGCTGGCTTAAGTAATCAAGCAAATGCTCACTTTTATTTTTATCTGCAAGCACTGCATCATCAACAATAACGATCGAATTCGAGTTGAGCAAATCTTCAGGTACACTCAATGGGTCTTGGTGTACATAATTGAGCCGCAAATGTTTTAAGTGAATTTCTCGGCTGAATTCTTCATAGTCCTTACAGTCTTTCGGAACAAACAGCGTCAGTGATTGAATTGCAAACCCAGACTCTGCTTCAATAAATTCATTGTGATCTAACTCAGGATGCCAATCATCAATTTCTTCAGCCAGTTTCAGTACTAAATGATTAATTTGTGACTGCGTGTGCGCATCTAGTTGAATGGATGCTTGATCAACTAAAGGGCGCAAGGTATTCTCTGCCACTCTTGCCGTCTTGGAAATTGCGTCAGCGCCATAAGTCCCTCCTGCGCCAACCAAACTATGCACGACTCGCAATAATTCATTTAAGTCAGCATCAGCAGAGGCATCTGCCAATACACGTTCCCACAATTGTTGAATTTGAGTCAGACGATCCGGCAAGGATTGTTTAAACTTTAATTTGAGCTCAACTAACTTCTGTTGTAACTGTCCGGCATTCAAAGTAGCACCAATCGTCGTTTTAATAAATGAATCAATTCCCTCGTCAACCTTATGGTAGGATGCATCACTCCATATATCAATACTAATTCATTCATCGGCCTTAAATATTAAGCATTAATGGAAAAGAAATGGGGTTAGTCGCCATTTTTCCAAGACTCCCGGTTCAACGAAAACCAAGCCATTATCAATAATCAAACAATTCCATCGCAAATAATATAACAATAAGCCAAAGCATTACGCTGCTTAACAAATATAAAACAAAACGAATAATTACATGATTGAAAAAAATATGAACCAGGCTATGGCCAGTTCTTAGAATTACAAAACTCCAGGCTAAAACTAAAAATACGAATGAACTGTGTTGTGTCACAAAAAGCATCAGACACATCACATAAAAAATTACGGGCAATTCAAACAAATTTGAAAAGTTTTCGGCGGGTAAATTCGCCTGTTGCAAAAACGTTTGGGTTTGTTGTTGAGTTGCAAAAACTTGCATGGACTGCGGGGACTGTTGCAATGCTTTTTTTCGACTAATAAGCATCCACAACCAAACACACGCCGTCAACCCCATGAGCGCGAGTGCAGGAAAAAGTATGTCTGGCGAAGCAATCATACGATCTTACATCATTATTTCTGAAATAGTGGGCAGTTTAACAAAAGCACAGGCACATACAAAAAAACCTCTGTAGATTCTACAGAGGTTTTTGGTCGTATGGCGCGCCCGGAGCGATTCGAACGCCCGACCGCCTGGTTCGTAGCCAGGTACTCTATCCAACTGAGCTACGGGCGCAAAAGAGGTGCGTATTATCCTGATGAGACTGCAAGCTGTCAAGTATTAAAGTGTGGTAATCAGTTTGCCAAAGGCTTGGGATGGAAACCAGTGCAAATGATATTATTCCTTTTTAAACAATTAGTTAGATCTATTTGTTATTTAGAATGGGCCACAAAAACTGCGATTAGGCACATCTGTTCTCGGCGGTTGAGATAAGGCTGCCAATATTTTTTTAAGTTGCAGGGCGGTTAGGTTTTGACTCTGGGCAATAGCCTCGGCGATTGCTTCCGCCGCTTGATAACTGTTTTCTGCTAAATACCAACTCGTCGGTACGGGATGATTGGGTTGCGCAACCAGTCGCGGGGGCGTTTGTAGTTGAATACCATTTTGCATTAACTGGGAAATAATCGCATGACCCGGACTCAAATGCATCGGATGTAAATCAGCAACAATTAAATTTTTAGTTTTGTTAACTGAAGCTGCAATCGTTGCGTAATCAAATTCATGGCCTACACGCAAATCAATCACCTCAATCTCCATCCCAAATTGGGCACAAGCTTGCGCAGCATTTAAGGCTTCGTGAACCATATACGAACTCGCAACAATTGTTGCTGCATCACCTTGACGCAACACCATCGCTTTTGATAATTCATTGATTGTCGCCTCATTGTCTTCAATTAAGCTTTCCGTGTGGTGTAACCAACGATGTTCAATGAATAACACAGGATTAGGATCGTTCAGCGCCGCTTTCATCATTTGCTTGGCGTCATTGGCAGTGGCAGGTAAAAATATTTTTAAACCCGGCACTTGCGCATACAAGCCCCATAGCGCTTGTGAATGTTGCGGGCCTTGCCCCCAACCCTTACCAATAATCATGCGGACAACCAACGGTACCGCTTGATGGAACAAGTAATGCCATTTAGCGGCTTGATTGATTAGTTGATCGGCGGACAATAAAGAAAAATCGATACGCTGATGAATCAACAGCGGCTTTAAACCATTAAGCGAAGCACCAATACACATGCCAGTCATGGCATTTTCACTTAAAGGCATATCTAAAACGCGATGCTCACCGAATTGTTGTCGCAAACCTTGAGTTGAACCAAAAATTGCTTTGGGATCAGGCACACCTTCACCGATAACAAAAATTGTTTCATCAGCTTGCATGGCTTCACTGATGCCTTCGCGAATCGCATCGATATAATTTAGTGTTTGTTGCTCAATGACAATATCAGACATACACGCCCTCCGCCGCTTTTTTCGGATTCGGCGTTAAACCATTTAAAGCTTTAACCCATGCGCTTTCGATTTTTTTGCTATTTTTTTGTTCTAACTGTTGAATGTGATTCAGCGCTACACCTGCTTGAACTAGCAAAGTCTTAGCATATTGCAGTGGGCAACGTGCTTTCCATGCAGCTAATTCCCCTTGGGGTCGATAACCCAAATGATCATCATCACTCGGGCCGCAATGCTCAGGCCAACGATAGGTGTCGAGTTCAATAAAATAGGGACCTTTGCCTGCACGTATTTGAGCAATAGCTTGCGCTGCCAAACCATAGACATCATCAATGCAATTTCCATCGCCATGTAATACAGACACACCCATGGCAGCAGCGAGTTTTGAAATACTTCGTCCTTCTGGTTGCCGTTGCTTGAGTCGGGTATAGACGGAATACTGATTATTTTCCAAGACGAACAATATAGGTAAGCGATGCAAGGCCGCAAAATTTAGACTTTCGTAAACCACTCCCTCTTCGAAACAGCCATCACCCAAATAACTGACCGCAATGTGAGAGCGCTTTTGCTGCTTAAATGCAAACGCGGCACCCATCGCAATGGGAACTGTTGCACCTACAATAGGTGTGGAACCGGCAAATCCTTTTTCTAAATCGATTAAATGCATGGAACCGCCTCGTCCACCACAGCAACCGTTCTCCAAACCATGCAACTCTGCAATTAGTGATTCAAGATTTGCGTTTAATGCTAAATAATGAGCATGTGCGCGATGATTGGAATAGACTCGATCATTGGAATTGAGATGGGCGCTCACACCAACTGCAACCGCTTCCTGACCAATGCTCAAATGCACCGGACAACGCATGGTTTGCTGATGATACTCCTCAGCAATTTTCTCCTCGATACGCCGAATTAAATGAATTTGTGAATATAAGTCTAATAATTTTTCAACAACAATTGTCATATTACTTCATTAAGCTTGAGAAATATTTTGACAGGCTAGCAGGATTAATGAATTCCCGATTACCAACGATTTGTACACCAATGGCAGCCGCAGCACTGGCAATAAACACCACTAAACGCGCATCAAGTTTTGCCGCGGCAGCTAAACTCGCGAGTGCCAAAAAAATATCACCAGCACCAATGCGATCGACCACATTGGTTGAAAGCGCTGGTGCCTCATGAATACGGCCTTCGCTCATGTCACAATAACAAACCCCATGTTTACCACGAGTAACTGCCACCACTTGGGCACCCATATCTTTGCTTAATTGAGAGGCGACCAAATCGATGGAATTTCGATTATCGTGTTTTGCTAAACGTAACTCAGGTTCGTTTAGGGATATGAAATCGGCACGAGGGTAGCGAGTTATGACATGATAACCGCGATTGCCGCTATTGATTTGCGTGTTCACGGCTAAGTATTTTGCATTATCGCTCAATACTTGCACCATCTCATCATTAATTAAACCATTACCATAATCAGGAACAATCACCAAATCATAATCTGCCACTTTCTCGCGCAACCAGTGAAGCATGGCTTGTTGAGACTCATCATCTAGGACAAACTGTGCCTGGTTATACACTTCGAAAAGTTTGCTGTAGTCGCCACTAATGTATCGAGTTTTGATTAAGGTATCGCGGTCTTTGGCTTTGAAAAAAACAGGCTCAACATTTTTTGCGAGTTTCTCCCGTATAATTGCTTCACAACTTTCACGCTCACCCAAGCCCGTGGCAATCGTGACCGACGATACAAAACCTGCAATATGATTCGCAACTGAAAACACGCCTCCGGCATGACGTTCTTTGTCGCAATAAGAAAATGCAAGCATATTGCTTTTTCCTGTCATACCTAGCGGCGACGTCGTAATATACTCATCAATAATCGCGTCACCCACCACTAATACATTCATGTTGCCGCAAGCATTATTGATAGCGGCATCAACAGCTTCAGCGCTAGGACAAAAAGATTTGAATTCATTAAGATAGGATTGCACAGCCGGGGAAAACACATCAAAATAAGCATTCAACAAACGACTAGAACTAAACGTCGGCTCATGGCTAAAAAACATTTGCCCACCACAGGCTTCGACAGCTTCGCGTTCTAAGCGAATATTTCCTGTAACATCTTTGGACTCATCTTGATACTCCGAGCCTTTAGCATAAAAATCAGGCTTGAGTAACTCGATCGCCTCAATTGCAGTTGCACTGGAATTGATGGCAACAAAATTCACGCAATCCAGTGCTGCCAAGGCTTCAGCGCGTTGAGTCTCATTAAATACCGGGCGACCTGGGCCACGATTGACAAATGCATCGGCGGTTAAGGTTACCACTAAACATTGACCTTGCTCAGCAGCGCGTTTCAAGTAACGAATATGGCCAAGATGCATTAAATCAAATGTGCCATGCGCTAAAACAACAGTCTCCTCACCGCGTTGATCAAGAATCTGTGCTAATTCATCTAGGCTTCGAATTTTTTCCTTCAAGCCATCACCTCAACTTGCACATAGGCATCTGCTAAAAAATGTAATAAAAATAAATGAGCAACCTCTACTTCACCATAGTCCTTGCTAGGAATCCATAAATTCAAGTCACCTTTTTGTCGCAACAGATTATTGCTGGAAAACCCGGTAAAACTAATCACTGGCACTTGCATACCTAAAGCCACATCGACAGCATTAAGTAGATTCTTCGACTGCCCCGAGGATGAAACCACAAATACCAAATCCCCGGTGCGAATAAATTGTTTGAGCATGCGCGCATATGCATTCTCATAACCATAATCATTCGCATGACAAGTCATCAGCGACGGCTCATGCACCACTTGTGCTCGCAATTTACATTGATTAACTAAGTCGGTTTGTATATGGGATGCAATCGCTGCACTGCCACCATTGCCAATTATCCATATCGTGCCTTCGCTTTGACTAACCATGGACAATTGAAAATGTATTTTCTCAATGGCACGACTCAACTCTAAGTGTCGCCCAGCCTGATCGGTTACAGCAACTTTGTTAAGAATGGAATCAAATCGAGAGACTGCTTTTTTGTAAACCGCATCCATGGCTTCACCCCAAATATTCGAACCAAGCCTGAGTGGCTTGTTCAATTGATTTTGGCTCCCATAAGGGCGCATCTTTCCAATCATTAATACTATTTAACATCTGTTGCACACCGGCTTTAAAATCCACCTGCGGCAGCCAGTTCAATTTCTCATGAATTAGCCTTGTATCTGCAAACGTAATATCAGGCTCTCCAGGACGTTTCGGAATATAAACTTTTTCGCCGCCAAGCA
>Ga0224506_10000333_pt1 | contig 42811 bp, 44 predicted proteins | sample SF_Jan12_sed_USG_2_FD_169108 | JGI IMG/M metagenome (GOLD analysis project Ga0224506, IMG submission 169108) | Sediment microbial communities from San Francisco Bay, California, United States - SF_Jan12_sed_USGS_8_1 | ecosystem: Environmental > Aquatic > Marine > Sediment | place: USA... | reverse complement strand
ACTGACCAGATCAGCGCCATCGTCCATGGTAATCACCGGCTGGTGATCCAGCGCCGCATTGATATGCTGGTAATACTGCTCGGTGGTTTCGCCGCAAATGGCATAGACAGGAATATGGAAATGCTCGACCAGCGCTGCGGCGACATCATCCTGCGTACTCAGCGGATTGCTCGCACACAACACCAGGTCCGCTCCCGCCGCCTTTAATGCCCGCGCCAGATTGGCGGTTTCCGTGGTGATATGCAGGCAACCGCTGAGACGAACGCCCTGCAACGGTTTGGCATCAGCAAAACGCGCCTCCAGCGTCTGCAACACCCGCATTTCCTTCCAGGCCCAGTCGATGCGCTTCAGGCCATCGCCTGCGAGGCCTATATCTTTAATGTCAGAATCGATTTGTTTCATGACGTCAACCCGGATAAGCAATCGCTACGCTCTTATGATAACAGACAGGTAGTGCGCCTACTCAGGGATATAGGTCAAGATAGGGCAATACTTTCAATCATGAAGAATTTGTTGGGTTTTGACGTAGCGTTGGTGTTTAAATAAAATAAGCGCGCCATTTAGCTGTGTGACTTCGCGGGCTTTCGTCCCACTATGCCTGTAAAATTTCCCAATTTATTTCGCATTCGCCTAGTTTGGTTGCCACATAAGCAGAGTCACCGGTAATGGTGACAGAAATCTCCATCGTTCGCTGCACCAGCATTGCTAATGCCTGAATTTCAGCCCACTGAAATCTTAAAATTGAGGTTTTAAGCTGACTAATTTTTCCCTTTGCCTGATCCCACCAGACATCCGATTTTGAATTGAAGCAATAAATTTTAAGCGCCTGAGCGACTCGACTGGCTTTTTTTATTCTTTCAACAGCAGGTTCGCCGACATCAATCCATAGTGTTATTTGATTATCCAGTGTTCTTGCCCATATATCAGGCTCATCTATATCGTTCATGCCTTTGGCAAAGACCAGATATTCTTGTGCGTTGATGCAGTACGCTAGAACCCGAACCATCATTCGCTCGGCCGTTTCAGAAGGATGTTGCGCAAGTGTTATATTGAGCGTGTCATAATAATTTCTGTTGAGATCTGATAGTGAGATTTTTAGTTTAAAAATAGTTGGTTTGATTGCCACAAATATATGCCTTAGTGTTTTAATGTCACTTATGATATGCGCTCTTAAACCAACTTACTACTAATCTTGATTTTCTATCGCAGCTCTCCAAGCAAGCACTTCTTGAAAGATCGCTTCCATTACCCATTAGAATATTTCTTATTCTAATGCTGTAGCTATCCCTTTTTTTCAAATTAACAACGATCTATTAATTCTGTATAATTACAGCACTTCATTAAGAAAGTTGCTTTTTCATTTGCTAATTATAAATCCATTGTATTCAGACGCCGATAAACTCATAAAAAAACACCAGCAACTTACGCATACTGATATGGCGAAAGTAACTTCTCACGTACAAAGGAGTCAGGGTGACTGGATTTTAAACACTGTCATGATTGATGGCTGCGACGCACCTTTCAAATACAAACGAAAAAAACAGTACAAAAGTTTGTCTGGGCAACGGGTGAACTTAACTTATTACCATAGCAAGGAGTTAATTGCAGGCATCGAATTTGAATTTATGAAGGTTGTCAGAATTAAAATCGCGTAATTAACTCCTGCTACATTTATATTTTATGTCTCCCTGATTTGCCACAGCGTTTTTATTGTCCTTTTCAATTTGAAATATCTTTTGCTACTGCACTGCCTGGAAGCAGCCACTATTTTACTGAACACTCAAAGGAGAACCATAATATTTTACAATAAATGTTATAATGTCCTGCTCTGCACTCATCTAATTAAGACGCGATAACCATGAATCACTCAACGATTTTAATTCTGTTAACCTGTATCAGCCTAAGTGCCTGCCAACATAGTTCGGACAACCCCAAGCTTGTAGCTGAGAAATACTGGCAGGCAATAAAAACTGGTGATATCACTGCCGCTAAACAATTTGTTAGCTCGAATTCTCAAGCCAATCTGGATGCTTACCTTACCCTTCCTGATGAAGAAAAAATGCCTTTATCTATTATTGATTTAGGCGATGAACTGGCTACTGTCACCACTTACATTACTGACAAGCCAACAACTATTGATAATACTGAATCCATTAGCTTTGAAACTGTATTAGTTATGGAAAATGGTCAGTGGAAAATTGATGCTTCTCGCACCCAAGTACCCGCGCCAATAAAAACTGTAGAACCACCAAAAAACTCATTGTCTGATTCTTTACAGGAAAACCTAAATACTATGGATGATGCTCTTGAGGAAGGTGCTGATATTCTTAACAAGCTTATGCAAGAAGGCTCAAAGGAAATGAGTGACTCTCTACTCAAGGGCATGAATAAAATGAACGACGCCCTTAAAGAAGCGGTTGAAAAAATGAAGCAACGCCAGGAGCAGCAGGAAAAACCAGAATCTGGCTCCGGCAATAAAAATGATGAAGGTTTAATTTAACTTTTAACTAACTCTACAATACTAAGCGAGTCGTACTTTCGTTATAATTTGACCTTCTATTTTAAGAGACTAAGCAATGAGCATTGAGACAGAACTACAAACACGCAGCGAATCTAAATGTGAATTGTGTGGCGCAACAGAAAACCTGAGCAGCTATGAAGTACCTCCTACATCAAATGGTAGTGCTGATGATTGCGTTTTTGTTTGTCAGACCTGTCGTGATCAAATCGAGAATCCTGACAAAATTGATGTCAATCACTGGCGCTGCCTTAATGACAGCATGTGGAGCCAAATTCCCGCGGTGCAGGTTATGGCGTGGCGCATGCTCACACGACTGAGCGCCGAAGGCTGGCCACAGGATTTACTCGACATGCTTTATCTTGATGATGACACTTTAACCTGGGCAAAAGCATCAGGAGAAATTTCAAATGATGAGAATCCCATTAAGCATGTTGATAGCAACGGCACTGTGTTAGAGGCTGGCGATACGGTAACACTGATCAAGGATCTCGATGTTAAAGGCGCTAACTTTACAGCCAAGCGTGGCACTGCTGTCCGTGGAATTTCACTGGTTGCTGACAACCCGGAACACATTGAGGGACGCGTTGAAGGCCAGAGAATTGTAATCCTGACCAGGTTCGTCAAGAAGAACGGCTAAGCTTCGTTTTACACTCGCCAGATTTTCAAAGCATTTGGCGCCCTTCTTAAGCGGCGCATAATTCTGGCCAGGTGGTCACGTCCCTGCAAACTAATTTGATACGTGATGGTTGTTGTAAAGCCATCACGATCTTCCACTTCAACGTCCTCAATGTCTGCGCCTTCATCAGAAATTATGGTCGCAGTTCTTGCCAGCACACCGGGTTTATTCGCAACATCTAATCGAATATAACAACTGAAACTGCCTTCAGCATCATCCGACCATTGCACGTCGATACACTTATCAACTTCAACGCGAAGCTGACTAATGTTTTTGCAATCTTCGCGGTGAACTACAATTCCCCGACCCCTGCTTATTATGCCGACAATGTCATCGCCAGGAATTGGGAAACAACATTTACCATAGGTCACCACCATACCTTCGGTACCATCGATAGCCAGCGGTGATTGCGATCTCATTTCACGCGTTTCTTCTGAATCACCTTGTGCCACCCGTTCAGGTGCCAGACGTCTTACTACCAGGCTAGCAGATCGATTACCCATACCGACGTCTTCCAACAATTCCACAATTGTCTCGAAGCCATATTCTTCTAGCACACTATTCATTTCTGTTTCAGGCACGTCCTCTAACCGCAATCCCAAAACTTTTAAACAACGCTCTAACAATCGACGACCTTGTGAAATCGCTTCATCGGCCTGCATATTTTTCAGGTAGCTTCTAATATTACTGCGCGCTTTTACTGTAACCACATAATTTAACCATGCGGGGTTAGGTCGCGCTGTCGGAGAGGTAATAATTTCAACGGTTTGACCACTGTACAAAGGTGTATTAAGCGGTGCAAAAGTGTGGTCCAGTTTAGCCGCAACACAGGCGTTACCAATATCGGTATGTACCATGTATGCAAAATCTACCGGTGTTGCATTACGCGGCAGCTTTACAATGTCACCTTCAGGCGTATAAACATAAACTTCGTCATGAAACAAATCGACTTTTACATTTTCTAAAAACTCTAACGAATCACCCGCCGACTGCTGCATTTCCAGAATGCCGGTCAGCCATTCACGAGCACGTGCGTGGGCGCCAGTCATACCCGACTCATCCGGTGATTTATAAACCCAGTGTGCAGCAATTCCACTTTCCGCAAAAACATCCATATCTTCGGTACGAATTTGAACTTCCATGGGAATGCCGTGCGGGCCATACAAAGCTGTGTGCAATGACTGGTAGCCGTTGCTTTTGGGAATGGCAATGTAATCTTTGAAACGCCCGGGGATTGGCTTGAATAAATTATGAACCACGCCCAGTACCCGGTAACACTCATCCACTGAATCAACCAACACTCGAATAGCATAAACATCGAATACTTTATTGAACGATAAATGCTTGTCTCGCATTTTTTCATACAAACTGAACAAATGTTTTTTACGTTTTTGTACTTCGGCGTCCAGGCCCATTTCATTGAGTCGGGTGACTAACGCTTTATCAACTTTATTTATTACTTCCTTGCGATGACCGCTGGCTTTATTCACAGCATGCTCGAGTATTTTGTATCGTAAAGGGTATTTTGCTTTCAGGACAAGATCTTCCATCTCATGCCGAATGGTATAGATGCCCAAACGATTGGCGATGGGGATATAAATTTCCAGCGTTTCCTGCGCAATGCGTCGACGCTTCTCAGGACGCAATGCGCCGAGGGTACGCATATTGTGCAGGCGATCAGCCAGCTTAATCATAATAACGCGAATATCCTGCGCCATCGCCATCAATACTTTTTGAATGTTCTCGGCTTGCTGCTCAATCTTGTTTTTAAATTTAATATGCGTGAGTTTGCTCACGCCTTCAACCAGGTGAGCAACATCCTCGCCAAATTGTTCTTCAATAATTATTTTTGTTGCCGGTGTGTCTTCAATGACATCGTGCAAAATACAGGCGACAATGCTTTTTACATCCATATGCATGGATGCAAGAATTCTTGCTACTGCGAGTGGGTGGTAGATATAAGGCTCACCCGATTGGCGAACCTGACCTTCATGCGCTTGCGCACCAAACAAATACGCCTGATAAACTTCCTGGACCTGTTCCTTGTCCATGTAATTGCCGACTAATTCACATAAGTCGGAGATCAGAAACCGGCTATCAATGCCTTCTGCAATCCCATTGTCACTGACAACCGGCTCTGTCTTCAAGACGATTTAACCATCGATACTATTTGTCGAAACCCTGCAAATCCCCTTCAATCAATGCTTCGACATCATCCTGACGTATAACGGCTCCTTCCAGCACTTCATCATTAATTAGGTTTTCTGCAATTTCGCGTAAAGCCAATACAGTTGGCTTGTCGTTTTCCACTGGCAATAAAGGGTCTGCACCCATGGCAAGCTGACGCGCACGACGCGTTGCAACCAATACCAAATCAAATCGGTTATCTACATAATCCAGGCAATCTTCTACGGTTAAACGAGCCATAATAAATTCATACTCCAATAATATCTAAAAAAACCACTAAACCTCGGTGGTCAGTAACTCTGCCAGTAAGTCGCTATGTTGTTCCTGCTGAAATTCTTTTAACAACCGATTACTGACAAATATCGCAGACAAGTCTTTTTTTGCCTGCTCGAAATCGTCATTGATAACTATATAGTCAAACTCACCATAATGCGACATTTCACTGACCGCATCACGCATACGTCGTTCGATGAGCTCGTCATCATCCTGTCCACGATTTTGCAACCGTTCTCTCAGCGCGACGACGCTGGGCGGCAGAATATATATGCTTTTGCAGTCTGTGACCAGCTGCCTGATCTGACGCGCACCCTGCCAGTCTATTTCCAGAATGACATCTTTACCTTTCAGCAGCTGCTCCTGAATGCTCTGGCGCGATGTACCGTAACGGTTATCAAACACCTGGGCATGCTCCAAAAATACGCCTTGATCAATCATTTCTACAAATGCAGCTTCATCGACAAAGTGGTAATTAACACCGTTTTCTTCGCCGGGGCGTATAGCTCGCGTGGTATGTGAGACAGAAACCTCAATATCAGGCCATTCTTTTATCAGTGCTGTTACCAGACTGCTTTTGCCCGCACCTGAGGGTGCTGAAATGATGTATAAATTACCTTTTGCCACGGCCTTTCTCTGTTTTATCTAAGCTCGGCATTATAGCAGCTTGTCGACCTGATGAAATCAGGCTTTACGCTGCACAGAAAACAAGGCCAATATCTCAAGTGCCTGCTTGTATTCAGACTCTGGCAAATGCGCCAGTTGCTCAATTGCCTTATCCGCTTCTTCCTGAGCCACGCTACGCGTGTAATCCAGCGCACCAGTTTCCTTAATTATAGCCTGCACCTCATCGATCATATCGTACCCACCCTGCTCGATGGCTTTACGTATTAAATCAGACTGCGCTTTATTACCCTGCTCCATAGCATAAATCAGTGGTAAGGTGGGTTTGCCTTCGGCCAGATCATCGCCCACGTTTTTACCCATATCTTCACTACTAGAACTGTAATCAAGAACGTCATCGATCAACTGAAAAGCTGCACCTAAATGTATTCCATAACGGGCGATAGCTTCTTCTTCGTCCTGAGGTCGATTACACAGCACCGCACCCAACCGTGTTGCTGCTTCAAATAATTTGGCCGTTTTACAGTGAATTACTTCTCTATAACGGGCTTCGGTGGTTTCCGCGTCATGCACGTTGAGTAATTGCATAACCTCGCCCTCGGCAATCACATTAGTGGTCTGCGCCATTATTTCCATGACCCGCATGCTATTCACATCCACCATCATTTCAAAAGCTCTTGAATACAGGAAGTCGCCAACCAGCACGCTGGCCGCATCACCAAACAATGCATTCGCTGTTTCCTGACCACGACGCATATCTGACTCATCGACCACATCGTCATGCAATAGTGTCGCGGTATGAATAAATTCCACGATGGCGGCTAGCAGCTGATGCTTGTCACCTACATAACCATAAGCACGAGCAGTCAACACTGCCAGCATGGGGCGCAGTCGTTTACCGCCAGAATCTATAATGTAGTGACCAAGCTGATTCACCAGGGCGACCTCTGAACTTAATCGCTGACGAATAACTTCGTTGACCGCTTCCATATCGCTCTGACAAAGCTCAATCACCGGCTGGATGATTAAGTTGGAATCGGGCTTGTTTTCAGACACTTAAATACCATAAATCATTTAAAATAGTGCACATCCTATGTAGCTGAAGCCTATAGTGTCAAGTTCCCTCGCTATAAACACTGGATATATGTCGCCTTTATCAAAAATATTCGCTTTTAGCGCACCTACACCCTTGCCACGAGGCTATGTTGCCGGTACAATCTGCGCCCTTTCTGTCAACGATTTTGGAGAAACACCATGTACGCTGTAGTCAGCACAGGTGGAAAACAGTATAGAGTTACTCAGGGCGAATTTCTTCGCGTTGAGAAATTAGACGCTGAAGAAGGCGCTTCTGTCGAATTAGACAAAGTGCTTATGATCGCCGATGGCGACAAAGTGAACATTGGCACACCGCTTGTTGAAGGCGGAAAAGTGACTGTTGTTGTTAAATCACATGGTCGCGGTGAAAAAGTGACGATCATGAAATTTAAACGTCGTAAACACCATCAGAAATGTACTGGTCACCGTCAGTCATATACTGAAATTGAAGTAACTGGCATTGCCGGTTAGTTTTAATAAAAATTTATAGGAGTCATTCACCATGGCACATAAGAAAGCGGCCGGTAGTACCAGAAACGGTAGAGATTCAGAAGCCAAGCGACTTGGCGTGAAAAAATTTGGTGGCGAAGTAGTTAAAGCCGGCAACATCATTGTTCGTCAACGCGGCACTAAGTTTCATGCTGGCGACAACATGGGCATGGGTCGTGACCACACTTTATTTGCTAAGGCAGATGGTCACGTCAACTTCACCATAAGCGGACCAAGAAAACGTAGAACTGTTAATATCATCCCTGCATAAGGCGATTTCATTACAGTTTTGTGAAAAAAAGCCCCGCTTAGGGGCTTTTTTTTTACGCAAATAAAGCTAGTAAATAGCTATACTCACATCAGTTTTTACTGAACGGTCAACATCATGAGCTTTATCGACGAAGTCAAAATCAAAGTAATCGCTGGCGATGGCGGCAATGGCGTCGCCAGCTTTCGTCGTGAAAAATTTATTCCCCGTGGTGGCCCCGATGGTGGTGACGGCGGTGATGGCGGTGATGTCTATCTCGTCGGCGATGAAGGCCTAAATACCCTGGCTGACTTTCGCCACATCCGTACTTACACTTCCGATGCTGGTAAAAAAGGTTCTGGTCAAGGTATGACAGGCCATGGTGGTGACGATCTGCTAGTTCGTGTTCCCGTTGGCACACTTGTTTTTGATGATGATACTGGCGAGCAGCTGGGCGACATTGTCGAACACGAACAAAAAATCAAGGTTGCGCAAGGCGGCTGGCATGGGCTGGGCAATATACGCTTTAAGAGCTCCATTAATCAGGCACCTCGTAAATGCACACCCGGCACACCTGGTGAACGCCGACACTTAAGGCTTGAGCTTAAAGTGCTAGCTGATGTTGGCCTGCTAGGCATGCCCAACGCTGGCAAATCCACCTTTATTCGCGCCGTCTCGGCAGCCACACCTAAAGTAGCCAATTACCCCTTCACTACGCTCGCGCCGAATCTCGGTGTGGTACGCGTCGGTAATTATCAGAGCTTCGTAGTCGCTGATATTCCAGGTTTGATCGAAGGCGCTTCTGATGGTGCAGGCCTGGGTATTCAATTCCTCAAGCACTTGTCTCGCACCAGCCTTTTGCTGCATATTGTTGATGTTGCACCCTTTGGTCAGAGCGACCCGGTTGATGACGCCAAAAAAATTCTGATTGAACTTGAAAAATACAGCAAGGATCTCTTTGAAAAAGAACGCTGGTTGGTGATTAATAAAACTGACCTTCTACCAGCCGATGAATTAGCACTAAAAGTAAAAGAAATCACTGATTCACTGAACTGGACAGGCCCTGTTTACACCATGTCTGCATTGACTAAAGTAGGTACCCAGGAGATTGTCTACGATATTATGAAGCATCTGGAACACGACGATGACTGACAGGAAGGCACTGGCTGAATCGAAACGCTGGGTTATCAAAATTGGTAGTTCACTGATTACCAACGAAGGTCAGGGACTTGACACTAAAGCCATGCAGGGCTGGGCACAGCAAATTGCCGAGCTACGCAATCAAGGTAAAGAAATTGTATTGGTCTCATCCGGCGCGGTTGCCGAGGGCATGGCCAGAATGGGCTGGACAAAACGCCCACGTGCTTTGCACAATCTACAGGCCGCCGCTGCGCTTGGACAAATGGGCCTAATTCAGCAATTTGAATCCTGCTTCCAGCAACACAAGATTCATACTGCTCAGGTACTGCTGACGCACGAAGATTTATCTGACCGACAACGCTACCTGAATGCACGCAGCACCTTACGTACATTGCTTTCGCTGGGCGCGATTCCTATCATCAACGAAAATGATACCGTTGCTACCGAAGAAATTCGTTTTGGTGATAACGACACGCTGGCAGCACTGGTCGCCAATCTTGTTGAAGCCGATGCGGTGATTATTCTCACCGACCAGCAGGGCGTCTACAACAAAGACCCTAGAAGCCATAGCGATGCCGAACTCATTTCCAGCTCGCACGCCTCCAATCCTGAGCTGCTTGAGGTTGCCGGTGACGGCGGCCTTCTCGGTTGCGGCGGCATGCGCACCAAAATTACCGCTGCGCAACGTGCGGCGAGATCTGGCGCGGCGACGCTCATTGCTTCGGGTGCAGAAGAAGACGTATTGCTCAAGGTTGCACGTAGTGAAACATTGGGTACGCTACTAACTGCCGATAACAGCCCCATCGCTACCCGTAAACAGTGGCTGGCAAATCAACTTAAAGTACAAGGCAGCCTGACACTTGATACCGGCGCCTGCGCCGCCTTGAGCAAAAGCAGCCTACTTGCAGTCGGCGTTAGCAAAATCTCTGGCCAGTTTCAACGTGGCGACGTGGTTAGCTGTCTAAACACTGATGGTCATGAGATTGCTCGTGGGTTGATAAATTATAAATCTTCGGAAGTAGACCTCATCAAAGGCAAGGCCAGTATTGAGATTGAAAAACTATTGGGATATGTTGATGAAGCCGAGCTGATTCATCGAGACAACCTGGTGCTGCTTTAGTTTTTTTTGAAAAGATAGCATGCAATAAAAAACCGGCATAAACCGGCTTTTTATTGCTCATGCAAGACTGACTTACATGCTGCGAATGTTATTGTTCATTCTGCTCTTATGACGAGCGGCTTTATTCTTGTGAATAAGACCTTTGCCTGCAATACGATCGATAACTGGACAAGCTTCTTTATACGCTGTTTCGGCGGCTGACTTATCACCTGCTTCAATTGCGTAATAAACTTTCTTGATTGTTGTGCGCATCATTGAACGATCGCCCACGTTACGAGTACGACGAACCACTGCTTGACGAGCGCGTTTTTTTGATGATGCTGAATTTGCCACGAATAAAGACCTGTCTATCTAAAAAAGAGCGCGTAAATTGCCAGTTTTCATCGGTTTTGTCAACCAAAATTCGATAGAATGCCCTATTAACATACAGATTTTAGTAAAAACGACCATTACACCATGAAAGGACAACTAAACTGAGCGCCAAATTACTGCAATCCTCACTTGTTGTGGGTAGCATGACCCTGCTTTCACGAATTTTCGGTTTGCTGCGAGATATCACGCTGGCAACACTTTTTGGTGCCAGTGGTGGCACCGATGCTTTTCTGGTCGCCTTTAAAATCCCTAATTTTATGCGCCGTCTTTTTGCAGAAGGCGCTTTCTCACAATCATTTGTACCGGTTTTTTCTGAATACAAAGAAAAACGCAGTCGCAAAGAACTGCAAGACCTGATCAACCATGTCGCCGGCAAACTTGGCGGCATCCTGTTATTGATCACCCTCATCGGATCTGTTGCAGCACCAGCGCTGGTCTGGTTATTTGCACCTGGCTTCCATGATGACCCTGACCGCTTCCAGCTGACCGCTGAGATGCTGAGCATTACTTTCTCTTATCTTTTCTTTATTTCACTGGTGGCCTTCGCTGGCGGCATTCTTAATAGCTTTAATCAGTTTTCTGTGCCGGCTTTCACACCGGTCTTGCTTAACCTCTGCATGATCGCCGCCGCCTTCTGGCTATCACCTATGCTTGAAGAGCCATTGATGGCACTGGCCTGGGGCGTGGCGCTGGCAGGTTTTTTACAATTTTTATTTCAGCTGCCTTTTCTGAAACAACTCGGCCTAATCCCAAGGCCTCAATTCAAGCATCATCATGACGGTGTAACAAAAATACTTAAACTGATGGTACCTGCCATCATTGGTTCATCGGTAGCTCAAATTAATTTATTACTCGATACCGTTATCGCCTCTTTCCTGGTCGCAGGCAGTGTCAGCTGGTTGTACTACTCAGATCGACTGCTTGAGTTTCCGCTCGGTATATTTGGCATCGCCATCGCTACCGTGATTTTGCCCGCCTTATCCAAACAACATGCCCGTGACTCAGCCGATGAGTTCAATCAAACATTGAACTGGGCAACACGATTAGTGTTTATCATCGCCATACCTGCCTGCATTGGCCTGTTCATGCTCGCCGGACCTGTATTGGCATCATTATTTCAGTATGGTGAATTTACATCCTCCGATACCTATCTCGCCAGCCTGAGCCTGATGGCTTATATCGCTGGCCTGCCCGCTTTCATTCTGATCAAGATATTAGCGCCCGGTTTCTATGCCCGTCAGGATACTAAAACACCGGTACGCATCGGTATCATCGCCATGATCAGCAACATGGGCCTCAATGTTTTATTCGTCGTACCTCTGGTGATGTATAACTATGAAGCCCCCCACGTCGGCCTGGCACTGGCCACCAGCTGTTCGGCATATTTGAACGCCTTTATGCTCTATCGTGGATTACGCAAAGCAGACGTATTTCGACCTATTAAAGGCTGGGTTAAGTTGTTTGCGCAGATTACAATCGCCGGTATCACCATGGCCTTTGTCATTTCACTGATCACTCCTGAATTAACACAATGGACAGAATGGGCTATTCCTGATCGAATCAGTCACATTACTGGCATCATTGCTCTGGCCATACTGGTTTACTTTGCAACACTATTTCTGACAGGCTTGCGGCCTACTCAGTTGAAACAATCTTAAGCATGCATTTAATTCGCGGATTCCACAATTTAAAGCCAAAACACAAAGGCTGCGCTCTAACCATTGGTAACTTCGATGGTATACACCTTGGCCATCAAGCTTTGCTCAAATTACTGACTGAGATTGCGGACAAACATCATGCTAAACGCTGCCTGATGAGTTTTGACCCGCTACCGCACGAATTCTTTTCCAGCGATCATAATCGACCTCGCCTGATGAACACCCGTGACAAACTTGTCGCGCTGGCCAGTTATTCACCGGTGCTTTGCCCTGACTATCTGTTACTGATGAAATTCAATAAAGAACTTTCTTCAATGACTGCAGCTGAATTCATTGAAAAAATACTTATTGATGCACTCGCCATTAAGGCACTGGTTATTGGCGACGATTTCCAGTTTGGGCGTGACCGAAAGGGAAATCTTTCGTTACTACAGGAATACGGTGCCAAATATGGTTTTGAAGTGGCAACATTATCAACCCACCATATTGACGAGACCCGTGTTAGCAGCACTCGCATCCGCAACGCATTAATCGAAAACCAGCTCGATGCCACAAAAAAGATGCTGGGAAGACCCTATCAAATCTGTGGTCGTGTGGCGCATGGTGACAAACGTGGCCGCACCATCGGATTTCCAACAGCAAATATTCATCTACATCGCCCAAGCACCCCACTATATGGGGTATATTCTGTTACCATGCATTCCAGTACATTGGGCACTGTGAAAGGCATTGCCAACGTCGGACGACGACCGACCGTAGACGGAATACGCGTACAGCTCGAAGTTCATTTATTCGACTTCAATAAGGATATTTACGGGCAAAATGTCTGTATCGCCTTTCACCATAAAATACGTGATGAAGAAAAATTTGAGTCTTTTGATGACCTCAAAAACCAGATTCAGCTTGATTGCCATAAGGCACGTGAATTTCACGGCTTAACAAACAACAAATAAACTTTTTACATCAAGACAACATGACAATCGACTACAAGCCAACACTGAATTTACCAAAGACTGATTTTCCCATGCGCGGCAATCTCGCCAACCGCGAACCACAGATTCTGAAAAGCTGGGACGAAGATGGCTTGTACCAACAAATTCGTCAAGCCTGCAAAGGCCGTCCAACCTTTGTATTGCACGATGGCCCTCCTTACGCCAACGGTGACATTCACATTGGTCATGCGGTAAATAAAATTCTCAAAGACATCATCATCAAAAGTAAAACCATTGATGGTTTTGATGCACGTTATGTGCCCGGCTGGGATTGCCACGGTTTGCCGATTGAATTAATGGTCGAGAAAAAAATCGGTAAGGCTGGTGTCAAAGTGGATGCAAAAACATTTCGTCAGAAATGTCGTGAATACGCAGCCAAACAGGTTGATGGTCAACGCAAAGACTTTATTCGCCTCGGTGTGCTCGGTGACTGGGACAAACCCTATCTCACCATGGACTATAAATTTGAAGCTGACATCGTCCGCTCACTCGGCAAAATCGTAGAAAAAGGCCACCTGCATAAAGGCAGCAAACCCGTGCACTGGTGCCTGGATTGTGGTTCTGCGCTAGCTGAAGCTGAAGTCGAATATCAGGACAAAGAATCTCCTGCCATCGATGTTATGTTTAAAGCTGTTGATGAACAGGCTATTCTCGAAGCCTGTGGTTGCGAAGGTAAGGGTGAAGGTTCCGTTGCCGCCATCATCTGGACAACCACGCCCTGGACACTGCCTGCTAACCAGGCGGTCTGTTTACACCCCGATTTCAATTATCAATTGATTCAAGTGACAACAGAAAATGGACCTGCACGTCTTCTGCTCGAAGAAACTCTGGCAGAAAGTGCATTGCAGCGTTACGCTTTTCAAGAGCATACGGTACTTGGTTCCTGTATTGGTCAGCAGCTGGAGAATTTATTACTACAGCACCCTTTCTATGATAAACAGGTTCCTATCATTCTCGGCGACCATGTAACAGCCGACACCGGTACTGGCGCGGTACACACTGCTCCCGGTCACGGGCAGGACGATTACATCGTCGGTAATCGTTATGGTTTAGAAGTGTATAACCCGGTCGGTGGCAATGGTGTTTTCCTTCCCGATACTGAATTGTTTGCCGGTGTTCACGTACATAAAGCCAACGCTGTTATTCTTGAAACACTGTCAGAAAATGGTGTACTGCTGAAACACGAAAAACTACAACACAGTTACCCCTGTTGCTGGCGTCATAAAACACCGATTATTTTCCGTGCTACACCACAGTGGTTTATCAGCATGGAACAAAATGGTCTGCGTGACCAGGCCCTCAAGGAAGTAGGAAAAACTCAGTGGATTCCTGACTGGGGTCAGGCACGTATCGAAACCATGATCAAGAGCCGTCCCGACTGGTGCATTTCAAGACAGCGCACCTGGGGCGTTCCCATCACGCTGTTTGTGCACAAAGAAACTGGCGAGTTACATCCAGATACACAAGCCTTGATAGAAACCATTGCTTTACGCATTGAAGAAGAAAGCATCGATGCATGGTTTGAACATGAAGCCAGTGAGTTCATTGGTGATGATGCCGAACACTACGAAAAAACTACAGATACATTAGACGTCTGGTTTGATTCTGGTGTCACCCATGCCTGCGTTCTTGGGCAACGCGACAGTCTGCCTTTCCCTGCTGACTTATACCTCGAAGGTTCTGACCAGCATCGCGGCTGGTTCCAGTCTTCGCTGCTATCATCAACCGCGATGAATGGTGTTGCTCCGTACAAAAGTGTTTTGACTCACGGTTTTACGGTTGATGCCAAAGGTCACAAAATGTCCAAATCACTGGGCAATGTTATTCCACCACAAAAAATTGTTAACTCGCTGGGCGCAGATATCCTTAGATTGTGGGTTGCCAGTAGCGACTATAGCGCAGAGATGACGGTATCGGATGAAATATTAAATCGATCTGCTGATACTTATCGACGCATTCGTAACACCGCGCGTTTTCTGCTTTCCAATCTTACTGGTTTTGAGCCAACGCAAGACAAACTAGATGCTAAAGATATGTTACCGCTAGATCGTTGGGCAGTTGCAAAAACATTAGCCTTGCAGGAAGAAATTATTGCTGCTTACAACGACTATAACTTCCATTTAATTTACCAGAAACTACACAACTTCTGCTCGGTTGATCTTGGTGGTTTTTATCTTGATGTCATTAAAGACCGTCAATACACTACTCAGGAAAACAGTGTTGCGCGTCGTTCAGCACAAACTGCACTGCATCATATTATCGAAGCTATGTCTCGCTGGATGGCACCGATCTTAAGTTTCACCGCCGAAGACATCTGGAAGCAAATTCCTGGTGACCACGAAAAATCTATTTTTCTTGAAGGCTGGTACCAGGATTTATTTTCACTGGTTTCCGATGAGTCAATGAACATGGATTTCTGGCAGGATATTCTTGAAACTCGATCAGCCGTCAGCAAACAACTTGAATCACTGCGCAATGAAAATAAAATTGGCTCATCACTTGATGCTGACGTTGTTATCTACTGTGAAGGCGAACTTTACAATAAATTAAACCAACTCGGTGATGAACTGCGCTTTGTCCTTATCACCTCTGAAGCCAGGGTGGACAATATCAGTAATGCAAAAGGTGATTGCATTGAAGCCGGCCTTGCCAATGGCATCAATATTAAAATCACCGCAAAAGCATCAAAACACACTAAATGTGTACGCTGCTGGCACCATCGCGAAGATGTTGGCACACACGACGAACATCCCGAATTATGTGGCCGTTGTGTAGATAACGTAGCTGGTGACGGCGAAACACGCCGCTTTGCCTAGGAAACGATTATGAACTGGTTGTGGTTAACAGTGGTTGTCGCCGTGATAGATCAGATCACCAAACAATTTGCTGAACACTCATTAGTTGTTCACAAAGCTGTACCCGCAATACCCAATTTAAACTGGACACTCATGTACAACGAAGGCGCGGCCTTTAGTTTTCTGAGCGATGCAGGCGGTTGGCAACGCTGGTTTTTTATTGCGCTATCATCGACCATCAGTCTGTTTCTTTTTTTCTGGTTAAAACAAACTGGCAGCGATAAAAAGTTACTTTCCGCTGGCCTGGCTTTAATTCTTGGCGGAGCTATTGGTAACTTAGTCGATCGAGCCTTATTTGGTCACGTCATAGATTTTATTCAGTACTATTATCATGCCGACGCCTGCCTGCCCGGTTTTTCTTTATGGAATTTATCCACAGGAGCTCAATGTTTCTGGCCAGCTTTTAATATTGCCGACTCAGCAATCATGTTAGGCGCAGCACTGCTGATTATCGACATGATCAAAGAACACTTCGAGGAAAAAAATAATGGCTGAACAAATCACCCAGACCAGCCTTGTTTTATTACACTATAGTCTTGCTCTGACTGACGGCACAATGATTGAAAGTAGCTTTGATGAAGATCCTATTGAAATTAATATGTACGACTCTTCCCTCCCCGAAGGCATGATGCTAGCCTTGATCGGACTCAAAGAAGGCGATCAGCAAACGCTCACTCTAACTGCAGAACAATGTTTCGGTTTTCGCGATGAAGCCAATATTCATGACATGCCCCTGTCAAATTTTACCGATGAATTAAAACCAGAAATAGGCCTTACCTTTAACTTCGGGACTCCTGAAGGTGAAGACTTACCTGGAACCATTCGTGCCATTAAAAGTGATGCTGTTGAAGTGGACTTCAACCATCCTCTGGCAGAGCTATCTTTGGTCTTTTCTGTGAAGATTCTAGAAATTAATAATGCACATGCCTTTTTACCCATAGAGAACGAATAGTCGTGGACATTTACCTTGCAAACCCACGTGGATTCTGTGCTGGTGTCGATCGCGCCATTGATATCGTCGAGCGCGCTCTCGATATATTTGGCGCACCCGTTTATGTCAGGCATGAAGTTGTACACAATCGTTATGTGGTTAATGATCTTGCCGAAAAAGGTGCGATCTTTGTTGAAAACTTGAATGAGATACCTGATGACTCAACTGTTATTTTCAGTGCCCATGGTGTTTCTCAGGCAGTCCGAGCCGAGGCCAATAATAGACAGCTTCGCATCTTTGATGCTACCTGCCCACTGGTAACCAAAGTTCATCTCGAAGTTGCCCGGCACGCAAAAACTGGAACTAACGTTATCCTCATTGGCCATGCTGGACACCCAGAAGTAGAAGGTACTTTAGGCCAATACATTACAGCCTCTGACAGTCAAATTTATCTTATCGAAACCATTGATGATGTAGTGAAACTCACTATAAGCCATCCAGATAAACTGGCCTATGTTTCTCAAACCACTTTATCAGTCGATGATACACGTCAAATTATCGACGCTTTGAGCCTGCGTTTTCCTGATATTGAAGGACCACGACGTAAAGATGACATTTGCTATGCCACCCAAAACAGACAAGATGCAGTTAGGGAGCTGTCAAATCAGGTCGACGTTTTTTTGGTGCTTGGATCTACAAACAGCTCAAACTCAAACAGACTACGAGAGCTTGCTGAACAACAGGGAGTACCTGCCTATTTAATCGACGACGCCAACGATATTCAGCAAAGCTGGTTTGATTCAGCCAATGCAGTGGGTGTTACCGCAGGCGCTTCAGCACCCGAGATACTTGTTAAGGAAGTTATGGACAAACTCCAGGAAGAATTTCTGGCAACTATCCATAACGACAACGGGGTAGCAGAAACTGTACGCTTCCAGCTACCCCGCGAGTTGAGATAAAACCTTTTACTTTATAACTACCAACATTCTTTTGCCGGCGCTGGACCATTCGGCGTCTTGAGGCCTGTCGAACTCAATGTCATGGTCGTACAACCTGTATCTTTTGCCTGTGCTTCAGTAGCAATTGCTGTTGCACTAACCTCAAAACCACTCGCATCTGCTGAAGTCACTTTAAAAGTATACAAACCCTGCTCAGAAGTACTAGAGACATTCAAATCTGCAAGAGCCGTAGTATAAGTATTATTTTGCAAGTAATAGCGTTCCTGCCTATCTGCAATTGTTGTCAAACCCACCATTGCATCCCTACGCCCAGCCTCTCTCAAATAACTTGTATAACTTGGTGCTGCAATCGCGGTAAGTATGCCAATAATTGCAACAACAATCATTAGCTCTATTAAAGTAAATCCTTGATTTTTTCTCATAATTTTTTAACCTATAATTTATTCTTCAACTTCATACCAGTACATTTTCTGAACGGTACCCACTTCACCGGCTGTAGTACATTCGGTACCTACACATAAGGTAGGAATACCATCCTCTGTGATAATAACGCGTGGTGTTGGTGGAATACCACCACGAGCCAGCAATATTCTTCGGTCTTCTCTCGTTTCAGTACCATCACCCGTATTATCAGCAGTAGGTGTACCATCAACCACATTTACAAAATATATCGCACCAGTACCATCATTCGCTTTACAGCTATTATTGGTCAGGCCTGCTGAAGCAGGAATGAAAGTCGTAAAAATTGCAACACCGTTCAGAATAAGTGGCTCAGCCAACGCTTTTTCACCAACAAATGAACCATCCAACTCCTGAAGCGTAATATACCAGCCTTTTTTCTCACCCAAGGATATAACTGCGGCGTCAATGACCGCTTGTGAACCTTGCCCAATCGCATTGTTAGTCGTATCAAACAAATCTGCTTCTGTCACTGTCGTATATGCAGCCGGAACCTGGTACACGTCGTAATCTCTAATCATATAGACACGGTCACGTGTAGCGGTTTGCAAGGGATGCGCTCTGTATCCCGATGCAGCGACAATAGACAGGTAAGGAGCCTTTCCTTCTTCAATAATCAAAGCAACATCTGGTGATGTATAGAAGCGGCGATTTTCTGTAGTACTTGCATCTACCGCCAGATCAGCAATGCGTCCTCCTGTTGCGGAAACCGTAGACGTAGTATTGGCAGCATTATCAATATCAATGCGCCAAAGTTGGCCACCCATGTCCCCGGCATATAAACGATCTACGTAACCATCACCATTAATATCTATAGGCTTAATGCGAGCAGGAATACCGTATTGCATATCAGTCAACTGTAAATCTGCTGCACCATCTGGGCCTGCACGCCATAACAATGCACCTGTATCAGCATCAACGATAAAAATACCTCGTCCCATACTATCTGTACCGCGTGTGATTATTGCATCCTGATTAGTATCGTAGCCAGCGCCAAAAATTAGTACGGTCTTGTAGTCATCAGGGCCTAAACCTGTTTTTATTTTTTCAACATTAGGTGCTGACCAGGTCTGCCCCAACTCAGCAAAATCGCCAGTGCCTCCTTCTATCACCCAACGTAGCGTCGGTGAATATCTATTGCTAACATCCATGGAATAGATATAGCGACCACCTCTGCGCATACCAAAATATAAATAAACATGCTCACCTGCATCATTAACATCGCCATCCCGATTTACATCATTGATCCACGGTATAACATTGCCATCTAAACCATACGCTTTACCATTAACTCCCGTATTATCAAAAATATTTTGTAGCTTTGGCAGCATTTCCTGAGGAACAAAGGCAAAGTTTTCTATACCCGTCAATGAGTCGTATGCATGTAAATAGCCATCATTCGTTGCAACATATGCCACCAGATCAGGCACATTTCCTGCTGTCATACCATATTGCACCAGAGCTGGTTCTGCGTGGAGAGGGTCACCCATCTCGCGTCGCGTATCATATGAATTACCATCAGCATCTGAATCTAACATATCGTAGCCAGACGCCCATAATCTTAAGGCCGTTTCATATGGCGTCATGAGAGTAAATCCAAAAAAGTTTAATGCCACTGCAGGCTTCCCTACCACACCCCCGAGCAAAGCATCCGTAAGGCTAGTATTGAATACATTCAGCCCATTGGCAGCCGATGTTAAATTGCCATCACTCGGCATCAACACTCCTGTAGTACCCGAATACGCACCTGTATATGTATATGTTTTACGCGGTAATGCGATTTTACTCGCAGCTCCACCTTTCGCCGTCTCTGCTCCATCCGGTGCATCAGCCGCTGCCGTCCAGTAACTTTGTGAGGCATCCTTAAAGAAACCTGTGACAGAATCAATGGCTGGATTATGATTTGCATCTGCAACAAATGGGATATCATTTGCGTCAAATTCCAACTTGAACTTCTTCAGATTCCCTTCCCAGCGCTCACCATTGGTTGGCTTGAACAGGGTAAAATAAAGGTCTTCCAGATTAGTCGCGCGATTAAATGCGTTTACCGATACTGCAGGTGAAGAGAAAGTCGCGTTAACTTTGAGCACTTCCGAGACCAACTTATTCAGCTCACTAACCAGGCTTGCTTCATCTTTCGCTTCAATAAATCGGCCACCGCCTTTTTCTGCCGTATCTCGTAGCAGTCGCTCACCATCAAGCAGTTCAGCCTGCGCAAGGGGATCATTAGAAAAAGCAAACCCGACGGTATAGGTCGTTACATTCTGGTCACCCGCATGAGAAGGCACATCTGCACGCGTTGCAATATCATTAACTAATGCCCAGCCGGCCATTTCATCCAGACAGTTATCTCTGGTTGACGTGTCTGAGAGAAAAGCATCCAGATTACCCCAGCCTGGTGCATAAGGGTCAGTGTTACAGCTGCCCACATCAAAACCAGGCAATGTGGCACGCTTGCTTGCATCTAAATAATCATAGCGGGACAACCCATTTGAAACGACAACAATGTAGTTTTTCTGGCAGGTTTCAGTGATAGGCGTTTCGTAAAAAACATTACCGGGGTCCATGCTCCCGACCTGATTACTGGGCAGCGAGCTAGTGCCGTAATGAGCTTCCGCTCCACCAAAATATTTCAACGCTTCGAAATAAGTCTCTGCTATAACAGGATCCCATCCTATTTGCATATTGGCTAAACGATTATAAAAATCCGCACGTCCCAAATTCACATCCAGTGAAGGATAAATAACGGGACCACCCTCACCGCCGTAATCAACTCCATCAACTACATTAATTCTTCGATCATACTGCATTAAGCCGATATTAATATTACTGGTGCTAGCAACCAAAGTAGCAATGGCGTTCTTCAATTGATCAAATAGGGGGACTTGAGAGGTAACAATCGAGGGGTCCAACAAATAATTCAAATAGTTGCCCGCATATAACACGACGTTGTTTGCATTGTTGGCCCAAATAACCGCTGCCAGGCCAGAATCGGCGGTTGACCAGGGTGAGTTAGCGACCCCATTGATAATATAATGTTTATTTCCGACCCCCCTTTGACCGTGTATACCATGGTCCTGAACACACTCTATAAGCAGTGCTCTTGCGGCGGCATTATTGGTCACAGGCGTACGCCAAACCAATTTGTTGGCAGCATCATTATATTGTGCGATCTGTCCTGAATACATGCCTGTTGTATACAAAGAGCCAGTGAAGGCGCCCTGCGAAACTCCAGCGACATATTCTTCCAGAGAATGCCAACAGTGATTGGCATCCCAGTCAAAATAGTCGCCGTTTGTCGCAGGAATGGTTCCATCACTGCTAAAATAAACTTTTGTTGGGTCGTATCCACCAGCCAGTGCATACGTTCTGCTATATTCATAGGGCGCATTTGCTGGCAAGGTCGATCCCATATCTTCCGATGAATCTAAAACAAACATGATATTTGGCTGTGCGATTGCCCCAATTAGATTGGCGTCGGTATAAATTTCAATATCGTCAGCGAATGCCGAGCTTGCTATGCAACAGCCCAGTATAAATCCGATGTAAGTTTTCTTTAATCTTCTATACACGCTTTTCATGACGAACCTCTTTGACTGTCCCAACGAACTACTTGTACTCATGCCAGCGAATGGTTTGCACTTCTCTGGTTACAGGGTTAAATGACACCAATGCTGGCTTACCAGCTCGCATCTTTGCCTCTAATAAATCGACTTCTACACCATTTTTATACGCTTTGGTGTTTGCTGTGATATTTACAATTTTAAAATCACAAACGGTACATGTAACATTTTTGATGATCCCAGTTCGGTCATCGCTTAACTTAATGCTTAACGCCCTGGTCGAATGCGGCACAAAAGGATGCTCTTCAGCCATCGCATACTGGGAAAGAAACATCATTAATACACAACTAAAATTGATAAACAGTTTCATATCGTTATTCCCACAAGTTTATATCGTTTCATTCCCACAAGCCTTTACAGGGTACAATATCGCACTGACCTGAACCGATCTCGATGACCCTGTTACTGTTTCACCTGTCGCTTTAATTTCAAATGTGCGATAAGAAAACCCTTTTCCGGCTTCCAGACTGTTACCCACGCCTTTACCGCATCCGCTATATTTAACATCAGCAGTCGCAACCCAATCAGCGCCATCAGGACAACCCGGGGGATTGCACGTTTGCACTGGCCATGTGCTCTCGTCCGTCAAGTCGGGGATATTGATCAGATAATTTAGTGGATTGGAAGTGTCCTGCGAAGCCGCAAATGCCAGGCGTGATTGCGCGGCCTGAAAGGCAATATTGCGCTGCTGCATATTACTGGCCACTTTCATTTCCAGTGACGAGCTACTCATCGATGAAACACCTATCAGCGTCAACACCATCAACATCAATAGTGCCATTATCAATACCATGCCCGTCTGCCGGCCTGGTACTGACCACGTTTTCACATGAAAAGATTGATTGGTTTTATTTGTCATCACTAGCCACCACCTGCAGTGCTTACATTTTTCTGGGTTGTATTCCGCAATTTCACTACACCAGAAACTAGATAACGTCGATACCCATCATTCGGCGTGGTCACTGGGTTACCTGCAATGGTGAATGTCTGGGATGAGCCAATGTCGCTTCTGTCTGTGTGCTCTGAACGCATCAATACCCATATTCTTACAGCAAGCACATCAAGCGCCCAATTGGAAACACTGCTGGCTTTAACATAAGAATCTACCTGTCCATCTCTTTCTCCCCTCACACCATTCGTCCCGATATCAACACCAAACTCCAGCTGAAAATCTTCAACACCCGTTAACAATACATCCGAAACCATTTCTGGCCCTGCGAGCAAATCACTCCTGCGCAATGATGGCAAACCATCACCAGGTGTATCGCTATAATCACTGACATAATAAGCGCGTGAAACAAGAAGATGGTTTGAGGAAAGAGTGTCGTCTTTCCAGCCTGGGATCATTGGTGCATCGGGGACACTTGACCCGCTAGAAACAAATAACATTCCACCGCTAAGACTGGTGCGCAGATAAGCCACATTTGCGCTTAACTTATCCGTCTTCAATCTATTGGTATCCGCATAACGCACTGTCAATATATCAGTGCCCGCCTTGTAAGATTCTGTCGCGCAGGTTCCTGTATAAGGATTGCTATTATCACCAGCAAATACAGGTCTCTCAATATTGATATATTCCTGATCGGCACAATCGCCAGTAGCAGGCGGCATTGGTGTGCCCGAACACGGTATAGCTGATGTCGCCGCAGTGTTCTGGCATTGCACTAATGCACCATTATTGTGGCGACCCCATACGTTTGAATGACGTAAATCATAAGCTATCGCCTCAATAGCAAAACGTGCATTACCCAACATTTCCAACTGGTCTTCACTACCACGCTGAGTATCACGAGTGGATACATATATCTGCATCACACCACTCATAATAATCAAACCAATCAACATGGCCACCAGCATCTCAATGAGTGAAAAGCCTGCCGAGCGCCGAGAATTTGAGTAAGCAGTATTCATTCTGTTAAACCTCACCTCAGCACCCTGTGTTATTACATATTTGCGTTGAAACGCTATAATTCATAGCATCCATGGTTTTTGTTTCCGTGTTCCTTTCTTGCCAATTTATCGTTACCGTGACTTTAGCAGTAGGGTCTGTACCCGGTACTGGTGCCACAACCTCTACTACCGCATTGGTCGTCGTATTATTTGGCAGACTGGTCAATAAATCTGCTTTCCAGTTATATATATCGTCCTCCACCATCTGTGCGGCAGTGCACATGGTGACTGCGCCACCTCCATCATTACAGCCATTATTGACACCAAGATCGCCAGCACCAGAAATATAAGCCATCACCTGCACAGGATTATTACGAATTCGCTCCAATATTTCTTCTGCCTTTATCACGGCTACTGTACGCATTTCAGCCGTTTTTCCAGCCTTAAGCGAAATCATCTGTAGCGATGCGATACCTAACAAGCCGATAGAGAGAATAAGAAACGCAACCAAAGCCTCAATCAAACTAAAGCCACTCTGCCTAAACATCGTATTTTTATATTGCTGCTTCATAGGCATGTACCAATTTTTGCGGCATCCTTTGTAGTACGTACGCGACCCGCTGCATTTAATACTACGCCTCGTGCAACCACACCACCTGCTGTATTGGTCAGCCCACGAGGGTCACATATTCGAAAAACACCCGATTGAGTGGCACCATTATTTTGTTTAGGTATGCCGCGTGAAGTAAACGAAACAAATTTATCGATACCTATATCACTAGCGGTAATGGTGACCTGGTTATCACTTTCACCTTCAGCGCCCGTATTAACTCTCAAAACATCACCATCCACGCCCTCAGAGTATGTACCAATGCCCGCAACCTCTACATAAACAAACCAGCCCTTCTCCCAGCCTGCTGCAGAACTCGAACACGTAGGAATAGCATCACCGGCATTCTCGCTTCGACAAATAGTTACCCGACTATTTCTCTTAATGGCTTCACTTCTGGCTAAATATAAGCCGCCCAATAAATCATTGGCATTGGCCACCATCCTATTACCTTTGAAGAACACCCCCATCTGGGGCGCACCCACAGCCAAAAGAATGCCCAGCACAACTAGCGCCACCATCAACTCAATTAAAGAATATCCTGAATACTTTTTCATGATCATAATTTAAGCTCAAAAAAGAGGACTTGCCACGGAGATAAGATAAGGAGCGATATATAACAGATAAGCGGTTATTTTTCTGTTTTTAATCATTGTTAGAGCCCATCGTCCTATCTGACAGTCAATTATTTGTAAAATATATCATACCAGCTGGTATCATCAATGCGATATACACGACCGCAACGGGGTTACTATATAAGCAGTTACTGTTAAACTTGTCGCGGTCATTTATCAGCCTTCGAGACCGCTATGAACCTTGATCGAGTCAATCCTGGAAAAAATATACCTGACGAAATCAACGTCATTATTGAAATACCCGCGCACAGTGATCCGGTTAAATACGAAATTGACAAGGAAACTGGTGCCATGTTCGTTGACCGGTTCATGAACACCGCCATGCATTACCCTACCAATTATGGCTACGTTCCTCACACATTATCTGAAGATGGTGACCCTGTTGATGTTCTGGTTATCACACCCGTACCCCTAATTACCGGCTCTGTTATTCAGTGTCGACCTGTTTGTGTTCTGAAGATGACCGATGAATCTGGCCCCGATGCAAAAATACTGGCAGTACCATTGAGCAGCCTGTCTTCCTGCTATGACCGAATCCAGTCTCAGGACGACGTACCACCGCTATTAATTAAGCAAATTTCACACTTCTTCGAACACTACAAAGACCTGGAAGAAAATAAGTGGGTTAAAATAGAAGGCTGGTATCCGGCCGAAGAAGCAAAACAGGAAATTACTGATAGTATCCAGCGCTTTAAGGATGCACCTATTAAACCACACTTCTAAATATCAGAAATTTGAATGGTGCCGGAAGGGAGGCTCGAACTCCCAACCTCGTCGTTACGAGTGACTTGCTCTACCAGTTGGAGCTATTCCGGCATTCGTCGTATGTTACCAACGACTGGCAGTATATCAAAATGACCTAATGTGTCGCAGCTACCTTATAAGGTGAAGCGTCACAAAATGTTTCCTTATTCAGAACCAGCTCTACCATTAATTGCACCGAAGCAGGCCCCAGCACTATACCATTGCGATAATGACCGGTGTGCAAATACAGGCCTTCAACCTCATCGATAGCGCATACATACGGCACACCATTTTCAGTTCCCGGCCTTAAGCCTGCCCACTGCCGCTCAATTGGTAGTAAACCGAGAGCTGGCACTAATTCACTTGCCGTTTCACGCAATGCCTGCAATGCCTCTTCTGATGTGGTTTTATCAAAACCAGTTTTTTCCAGTGTGCTGCCAGCCAGTACACGCCCATCTCGTCGCGGAATAATATAATGCCCTTCTGAGAGCACGATTCGTTTTATCAAATCTGGCTCACCCTTGAACATTATCATCTGGCCTTTAACAGGCTCAACGTCCACGTGCTGCACCGCATCGATCAAGCCTGCGCTCCATGCGCCACCGGCAACTATCACACGGTCTGCGCCGATCACCTCATCGGCAACTCGCACACCTGTAACTCGGCCTGATTGCACCACAATATCCTGAACAGATACATGCTCACGATAGGCAATACCCAAACGATCAAAACTTGCCTTTAGCGCTTTAATGATTTTAGGATTTCTCACCTGCATCACATCCGGCATCCACAAAGCTCGATCTACCCCATCATTCAAAACAGGCTCAATAGATAAGATCGATTTTCTACCATCAACAGGCTGGATATTTTCAGACCACTGCTCGGCCCAGCTTAATGCCTGCTCTTTTTCACTATCTCCAACAAACAGCAAACCACTTTGTATTAACTCACAATCAAGATTGCTCTCATCATTTAATTGCGCGACCAGATCAGGATACAAAGTTTTACTATGTTGTGCCAAACGATTAACCGATTCCAGATAGCGCCAGGGATACAAAGGTGAAATAATACCGCCACCCGCCCACGATGATTCGCCTCCCAGTGAACCGCGCTCCAGTAACAACACTTTCATTCCCGAAAGATGTAGCGCACGCGCCGTCATCATGCCGATAACGCCACCACCAATAACAATACATTCAGACATAAGGAATTTAAATAAGAAAGATTAAGACGCTTTTACGCGCTACTAATGCCAAATACTGTTAATGAAACAGTAAAGGCAAGCGCTAAATTTTTAATTACTGTGCAGCACAAGAAGGATCAGACTCTATACCTACAGGCGCATGTTTGATGAACTTTTCACAATAGCAACGATGCTCACCTGACTCCCATTTTTTCATACAGACAGCTAGCATTTTGTTGGTGATTTCTGCATTAACAACTTGTTTTGACGCTTCTACTTCAGCTAATGCCGCCTGCTCTGCGGCAAGCTTCTCTTCCGCCGCTTTTTTATCAGCCAGTGCTTTAGCGTCGTCCTGCTTACGCCTGAGTTCTTTTTCAGCGGCTAATTTAGCTTGAAGCTTACGTTCTTTTGCAACAATGGCTTTAACACTTGCTTCAGCCTTTGTTTTAGCAGCTGCATCAGTACAAACATATTCAACAGGTTTAATTTTGGCATAACCTTTTGGTGGATTTGCTTTACATATCTCTACCGAAATCACTTTGTCGGAATCAACAGCTGACCCAGGTGCTTGAGTTTTTTTAACCGACTTTACTTTTGTGTTTAATTTTTCAGCCATATCTGAGAAATCAGAAATATCAAAATTCACATAAATAGATGAACGAAAAGGTTTTATCTTAAAGCTTAACGTACTGCCATTTTTCAATGCGTTGAGAGTTGCCGCATTTAAACGTAATGTGAACGTGCCCTTTTCACCCTGATTGCTGCACACATCCTGCTTCACCTTCAAACCTTGTTGTAAAAAACGTGAATGTTTTTGCTGATTACTCAAACACCATTGAAAAAGTGGCAAACGCTTTCCGTCTACCTGAATATCTTCGATAGAAAAATTCTGATACTGCATAGCAGAGGCTATGCTATCTTCTGCACTATCGGTAATACGTAAGCGTACTTGCTTTCTATCATAAAATAAGTGATAAAAATCACCAGCATTAGCACCCGAACGAGTCGCTGTTTTATCTTTAATCAGCCATTCCTTATCGCTACCTATGGCTATAATCACCGCCTTTGCAAAAGGATTATCATTCGCCAAAACCAAGCCTGGCGAAAATATTAATAAGGCCATTATTACCGCTAAAATTCTTTGTCTTTCCATATTTACCACTTACCAAAAATCAGTTGATCGTTAATTGTCTCAAAATTGACATCGTTTTACAAAATACCCTAATTAAATCAATGTATAGCACAATATCGCGCCTATTCTACCTTAACGCCTGATAAATCATCCATAGTCAATCTGAATGCTCAGAGCAGCTCTTTCAACATAGCATAATCGTGTACAATTCATTCCCCATGAACATCTCAATTAATGGCGAACAACGCACACTGGAAGACAAACTGAGTCTCCAGCAACTCATTTCAATACTTGGACTTGAGAATAAACGTCTGGCTATCGAGGTCAATCAGGAAATTGTGCCTCGTAGTGAACATGCCAGCTACACACTCAAACAGGATGACAAAGTCGAGATCGTGCAGGCGATCGGCGGCGGATAAGTCTCTCCTAACTCAAACTGACCCCACAAAGCACCACTATAAAGACAACTCACTATGACAACAGAAACAGCAGCCTCAATAAACGACAACCCTCTGATCATTGCGGGTAAAACCTATCAGTCACGACTTTTGGTTGGTACCGGCAAATACAAAGACAACGAAGAAACTAGACAGGCCATTGAGACCAGCGGCGCTGAAATCATTACCATTGCAGTTCGTCGCACCAATATTGGCCAGAATCCAGATGAGCCCAATTTACTGGACATCCTGCCCCCTGACCAATACACCTTATTGCCCAATACCGCTGGTTGTTACACCACTGAAGACGCCGTTCGTACCTGCCGCCTGGCACGCGAACTGCTCGACGGCCACAGCCTGGTAAAACTCGAAGTACTGGGTGATGAAAAAACATTATTCCCCGATATCACCGCCACGCTAGAAGCCGCCGAAATACTAGTCAAGGATGGATTCGACGTGATGGTCTACACCAGTGACGATCCATTAATCGCTAAACGATTAGAAGATATCGGCTGTGCTGCGGTTATGCCACTGGCAGCACCCATTGGATCAGGCCTGGGTATTCGCAACCCATACAACATTCTGACCATCGTTGAAAACGCCAATGTACCCATCATCGTCGATGCCGGCGTGGGCACCGCTTCCGATGCTGCCATCGCCATGGAACTGGGCTGTGACGGTATTTTGATGAACACGGCGATTGCCGCAGCACAAAATCCACCATTGATGGCATCAGCCATGAAAAAAGCCATCGAAGGTGGTCGCGAAGCCTTTTTGGCGGGCCGTATGCCACGCAAACGTTTTGCTTCAGCCTCTTCACCGATCGAAGGTTTATTCTTCTAAAAGTTGTGACGCAAGAACTTCGAGAAAAATACCACCGCCCGATTCGCAGCTTTGTGCTGCGCACGGGCAGGCTCACACCCTCCCAGCAAAACGCGCTAGATAATTACTGGAAAGACTACGGCATTGATTTCAGCGAGAAATTGTTGGACTTTGATGCTATTTTCGGCAATGATGCTCCTATCACGCTTGAAATCGGTTTTGGTAATGGTGAGTCCCTGCTGAAACAGGCGATTGATAATCCCGAACGCAATTTTCTCGGCATTGAAGTTCACACCCCCGGTGTCGGTCTTTTAATTGCAGGTGCGCAGAAGGCAGGCATCAGCAATTTACGCGTTATACGCCACGACGCCATCGAAGTGCTCGACAAACAAATCCCAGAAAACACGCTTGATCGTGTACAGCTGTTTTTCCCCGATCCCTGGCATAAAAAACGTCACAACAAACGACGTATCCTGCAAGATGATTTCGTCGAAAGCATTAGAAAACATTTGTGCATCGGCGGGCATTTTCACATGGCGACCGACTGGGAGAACTATGCCGAGCACATGCTCAATAACATGCAGCAGCAAGCTCATTTCTTTAATGTCGCAGGAGAAGAACACTTCGTCTCACCCAAAGACTTGCGCCCTGAAACTAAATTTGAACGCCGCGGCCTGAAACTGGGTCACGGTGTCTGGGATATGGTTTACGAAAGAAAAGACTAGTCTTATTCTTTCGGCTCATCTCCCGTATTATCTACAGCCAGCCTGATTGTTGCCTGAATTTCTTCTTCGGCATCGGCTATTTCCTCGAACTCCTCATCGCTCAATAGCTTTGCCTCAGCCAGAGGACAGGTTTCTGCATGCCCTTCCTCTAATTGACTCCAGGCATAATTTATCGCGTGGGTACGTATGCGGAAAAAATGTGACTTGCCCAAATGTTCAACAAACCCCGTTCGCTCAAACACCTCCATAATCTGCAACTTGGCACGCGCTATCAGCATCTTAATTCCCAGCGAGTCCAGGCGAGTAACCAGCTCGTGCAACATTTCCTTACCAGTCGCATCAATCTCGTTAATGCCTTCTGCATCAATCACCACAAATTTAAGATCTGGCTTCTTTGCTACTTTACTTAGAATGGTATCGACAAAATAACCAGTATTGGCAAAGTATAGGGGGCCATCAAAACGAATCACCGAAATATAGTCACAGGTATCGAGCTTATTCCGCTCTGAATCTCGCAATGAGCCATCAAGATCACGCGACAAAATTGAAATACGCGGACGCATGGTGCGATAAAGAAACAAGCCTAAGGAGAGAATGACACCGACAACGATACCGGTTTCCAGATGTGGCGCGACGACCAGCGTAAGCAGGAATGTCACCACCGCTACAATCCCGTCATGTGGCTGCGCCTTCCAGGCATCGATGATTGGGCTAATTTTCACCAGATTGATCACCGCTTTTATGATCACTGCCGCCAAAGTAGCTTGCGGAAGATGGAAAAGTAACGGTGTTAAAAACAGCAATGTGATACCAACTACCGCACCCGTGACAACCGACGAAAAACCCGTCATCGCGCCTGCACTAATATTGACCGCCGATCGTGAAAATGAACCAGAAACGGTATAACCCTGAAACATTCCAGAGACTAGATTACCCAGACCCTGTCCGATTAACTCCTGATTAGGATCAAGCCGTTGCCGAGTTTGCGTCGCCATGGCCTTAGCGATGGATATCGCCTCCATAAAGCCAATGATGCTAATAATTATTGCTGTCGTTGCTAACTGGACCAGCGTGTCCCAATCAACACCTGTAGGTAATTGCGGCATGGTAATGCCCGGCGGCACGTAACCAACAACAAGGCCACCCTTATCTGCAAACCCCATATTCCATGACAGCAGTGTCGTCACTACCACCGCGATTAATATATTAGGCGACTTCGGCAGCAAATGTTTCAGAATCACCATGATACCGATAGCGAGCGTCGCCATCATCAAGGTCAGCATGTGCGTGTCGGTCATTGCCGCTGCAATCACATTCCAGATAGTTTCATACTGAAATTCACCCTTTTCAAAATCCACCACACCAAATATTTTGCTCAGCTGTGATGTACCTATAATAATCGCCGCTGCATTGGTAAAACCGATGACCACTGGATGGGATAAAAAATCCACCAACATACCCATTCGCAAAACACCCAGCGCTAACTGGAACATACCAACCATCAAGGCCATTGATATAGCGTAGGCCATATATAAATCCGGCGACAAAGCCAATGGCTCCAGTGCCGCCGCCGTCATCAAGGAAACCACCGCCACCGGCCCCGTTGCTAACTGGCGCGAAGAACCAAACAGGGCGGCAACAATGCCGGGTAAAAATGCGGCGTATAAACCGTAGTAGGGAGGGAGCCCCGCCAACTGCGCGTACGCCATCGACTGAGGCACCAGCACCAGCGCCACGGTAATACCGGCGATAATATCGGCCTGCAAAACTTTGGGGTTTGTACAATTTCCAATCCATGCCATGAAAGGCAACAAACGAAGGGGGTTCGACAACAATGCTTTTAAATCAGTCATTTTTAACCTGCATCCAGCTATTAACGAATAAATTAGGCGATAAAATCGTCGTTTGACATTATCACGAACTGTCTCATATGCACAATTTGGACCATACAACGTCCCAAGTAGTGATATCAAAAACGCTCTGTGATAATGTCTAACGAATCAAATTCCCACAATAAACATCTAACTATGCAGCACATCAACGGGCTTCACTTCAACAATCTCCGTGGCGACATTTATGGCGGCTTAACCGCTGCTGTTGTTGCACTTCCACTGGCGATGGCGATGGGCGTTGCCTCCGGCGTAGGTCCTATCGCTGGCATGTATGGCGCGATTTTTGTTGGTTTTTTCGCCGCATTATTTGGTGGCACGCCGTCACAGGTCTCCGGCCCCACCGGCCCGATGACAGTGGTGATGGCGGCCATATTTATGCAGTACACTGGCATGTTTCCTGATAATCCCGGTCACGGTGCAGCGCTCGCTTTTACCGTGGTTGTTCTGGGTGGATTATTCCAGATTCTGTTTGGTATCCTGCGTATCGGCAAATACATCGAACTGGTACCGCACCCTGTAGTCTCGGGTTTTATGAGCGGCATTGGCATCATTATTATTTTGCTCCAGCTCGGCCCCCTGCTCGGACATGAAGCCGTCTCCCAACCAATTGCAGCAGTAACCGCCTTGCCGGACTTTCTGGGTAGCATTGACACAAACTCCGCTATACTCGGTATTATCGCCCTGGCTGTTGTTTATGGTGTACCCAGCTTCATCCCCCGCCTCAACCAACTTGTGCCTTCACCACTGCTTTCGCTGGTCGTCGGCACTGGCAGCTATTTGCTCTTTTTTTCTGGCAGCAACACACCCATTATCGGCGATATCCCCACAGGCTTCCCCGAATTAATGCTACCTACTTACGACCCTGAACTCATCGGCATGATGATCCTTTCCGGCCTGACGCTGGCAGGTCTTGGTACCATCGACTCTCTACTAACCTCGCTGGTCGCCGATAACATCACTCGCACCCAGCATAAATCGGATCGCGAATTGATTGGTCAGGGCATCGGCAACACGGTGGCTGGTTTCTTCGGCGGCCTGCCCGGCGCAGGCGCAACCATGCGCACCGTGGTCAATGTTAAAGCCGGTGGTCGCACGCCCATTTCTGGTGCGTTACACGCCGTGATTTTGCTCGCCATCGTTCTGGGTGCGGGCTCGCTTGCCAGCAATATCCCTAATGCCGTCCTGGCTGGCATTCTCATCAAAGTCGGCACCGATATTATCGACTGGGACTACCTCAAACTTATGCCGCGCGCACCCAAACCCGGTGTCGTTATTATGCTGGTCGTTTTATGCACCACCGTCGCCATCGACCTGTTACTGGCAGTTGGTATTGGCATGGTCATGGCCAGCTTCCTGTTTATGCAGCGCATGTCTGATTTACAACTGGACAGCATTACCGCTACAAAGAGCAATGGTGAAGAACTGCCACTCAATAATGAAGAGAAGGAAATCTTTGCCGCTGCTGAAGGCCGTATCTTACTGTTCCATATCAGCGGACCCATGAGCTTCAGCGCCGCCAAGGGCATGGCAAGGCATCACGCCAGCATTAAAGATTATGACCTTATGCTGCTCGATCTAAGCGACGTGCCCATTATTGACTTCACCTCAGCCAAAGCCATCGAAGATATCATTATTGATACTAAGGCTGCAGGACGCCAGGTATTCCTGGTCGGTGCACGTCAAAATGTATATGACATCCTGAAGAAGCAAAATATACTACGCCATCTCGATTCTGCACAGATGTATAGAAACCGTCTCGACGCGCTACAGAATGCTGCACAGCTCATCAAACAGGTTAACTAAATCAAGATCATCCACGACTCTCGCTGAAAAGAACAAAAACAGGTACAATATCGTCCTTTTTACGGGCAGACTCATCAGCAATACAAATTTCCCGTTTCCGCCAAATACTAGATTCTTAAAGATATAACAGGAGCAGACCATGTCTCAAAAACACCCAATCGTTGCCGTTACTGGTTCATCAGGCGCTGGCACATCAACCGTAAAACACGCTTTTGAACAAATCTTCACCCGCGAAGCAATCACTCCTGTAGTGATCGAAGGTGATAGCTTCCATCGCTATGACCGTGCTGCAATGAAAGAAGCCATGACAAAAGCCGAAGGCGAAGGTAATAACAACTTCAGTCACTTTGGTCCAGACGCTAATGTCTTCGACAAACTCGAAGGTCTATTCAAAAGCTACGGTGAAAATGGCACAGGCCAACGACGTCTTTACCTGCACAGTGATGAAGAAGCTGTACCTTATGAAGGCTTGACTCCTGGTCAGTTCACTCCATGGGAAGACATTCCAACTAACACTGACCTGATGTTCTATGAAGGTCTACATGGCGGCGTGGTTTCTGAGGAAGCGAACGTTGCTCAACACGTAGACTTGCTGGTTGGTGTTGTGCCCAGTGTGAATCTTGAGTGGATTCAGAAAATTCACCGTGACAATGCCGAGCGCGGTTATTCAGAAGAAGTGATTGTAGACACCATCATGCGTCGCATGCCTGACTACATCAACTACATCACACCTCAGTTCTCGCGTACGGACATTAACTTCCAGCGTGTTGCTACAGTTGATACTTCAAACCCATTCATCGCTCGTGATATTCCAACACCAGACGAAAGTTTCATCGTTATTCGTTTCCGCGATGTTAGTAAGTTCGACACCGACTTCCCTTACCTGCTGAGCATGATTCCAAACTCATTCATGTCTCGCCGCAACACACTGGTTGTTCCCGGTGCAAAAATGGGACTGGCGATGGAATTAATCCTGACCCCAATCATTCACGAAATGATCGAAAAAGCGAAATAAAACCGCCAGATTGAATCATCATCGCAATACTAAAAGGCCAGCTTAATGCTGGCCTTTTTTATGTCTACGTTATTTTCCGTAGTACACTTATGCCATGCCAAAATCTTCGCTAATCGATGCCCACTGCCACCTCGACTTTATCAACTTCGATACGGACCGGGCTGAAGTACTCGAACGCGCAAAACAAAATAGCATCAGCGATATCATCATCCCTGGCATATCCGTCAACAACTGGGAGAAAATCACCTCACTTTGTGAACAAAACAAAAAACTGCATCCCTGTTATGGCCTGCATCCATACTGGGTAAATCAACACAATGATAGAGACTTAACAAAATTAGAACAATTGATTAAGCAAATCCCATGCATTGCCATCGGTGAATGCGGTCTCGATTACCGCCCCAAACAGGCAGACAAAAAAAAGCAGCAGTATTTTTTTGAAGCACAACTCGATATTGCTGAGAAAAATGAACTCCCCGTCGTCATTCACTCCGTACGCGCCACTGAAGACGTCATTCAGCAATTACGTAATCACACTGGACTAACAGGCATGATACACAGCTACTCCGGCAGCTACGAGCAAGCACTAAAACTCATTGAAATGGGTTTTTATATCAGTTTTGGTGGTGCCATCACCTACGATCGCGCCAACAAACTTCGTGATACTGCCAGCAAACTTCCGCTAACCTCAATACTCATAGAAACCGACGCACCGGATCAACCGGATTCTGCACATCAAAATGAACGCAATGAACCTGCCTATCTTGTCGAAGTATTCAATACCTTGTGCAAACTGAGACAAGAAACAAAAACAGATATTGCGAAACAAACAACAGAAAACACAAAAAAGCTCTTTAATTTAAGTTAACTAGCAATCAAACTTTCTCTATTATCACTAACCCAAAGAGGTAAGCGCCATGATTCAATCTACATTTAAACAAACAATTACATTTGTGCTTTTACTTTTTACCATGTCAGCACACGCTGGCGACGTTGTCACTGATATCAATATAGGCATGGAGCTTGCCCGTGATATTGCTGACGAAACCATCAAAGCATGCCGTCATGATGGTTATCACATTAGCGCTGTCGTAGTTGATCGGTCTGGCACGATACGTGCTGCATTACGTGATGATCTGGCATCCCGTTTTACTTTAGACATTGCCGAGCGCAAGGCGAATATGACGGTGATGGCCTGGATGGATAGCGGTGCATTTAAAAATGCGCGTGAGGATATACGACAGGAGCTGAATCACATACCCGGGCTTATCGTCATGCAAGGCGGCCTGAAGATTGTTTCTGGTGGTAATAATATCGGCGCTGTTGGCGTCAGCGGTGCTCCGGGTGGCGATAAGGATGCCGCCTGTGCACGTACCGCACTGAAAAAGCTGGCTGAACGCATTGCTTTTGCTTTTGATGAATAAGTCCTTGCACCACAATTACACTAAGAGCTTCAAATACAATGCTTGAATACATTCTATTTCATGAAAAACCATTTCAGTTATTTGTCGACTGGTTACATTCAAAAGGTATCTCTCCTGAAACTGAAATTGATGAAGATAATTATCTAATCAAAATCCCTGAAGATCTGGATGACGACTTACAAAATGAAGTCGATGTAAAATATGATGCGCTAATGGATATGAATCAGCAGATTGTTAATGATGAGGAAAAAGATAACCAACAGGGATATCACATGGCAGGTATCGTTGTGACACTAAAAGATGGCACCATTTCTTATGCCGATGTTGACCCATCCTTATTAGGTAAAGTTATCAGCGCCATATCGCCCGAAGAATTTGGCCAGATTGTTGCGGCTATCGCTGATGCTGTAGAAAACCCTCAACCTACAGCGTGCTGCCGAAGGCACTCAGAAAACCTATAATTATCGTCTCTACTACTGATCATTATGCACTCGAAACTTGCTTAACACTGATGTAAAGTATCATCTCTCTCACTGAATCAAATACTATTGACAATGACTATGCTAAATACATTTAGAAAACTTAGCCTCATCGAAGGCATCTCACTCATTACACTGCTTTTCATCGCTATGCCTGCCAAATACCAGTTTGGCTACAATTTCGTCTGGCAAGTCGGCATGACTCACGGCCTGCTCTGGTTAGCCTATATTGCGTTATCGCTTCCTTTGAGCCACAAACGAGGCTGGTCTGTTATATTCTGGATGCTGGTACTGCTTGCTTCTATTGTTCCCTTTGCCTGCTTCTTCCTCGATGGCAAGCTGAAACAAGAACTGGCTTTAGCTAAAGCTTAATTTATCTTCCTTAGGAGTACATTATGCCTCTTTTTCTACGTAGCCTTACTTTATCCACCATAGGCTTTTTTCTAGTTGTGACATCAACGCAAGCATTAGCTATAAATGCTAAACCGGGCATGTGGGAGTGGACTACAACTTTAACCATTCCTGGCGGCCCCGCTGGCATTCCTGTTTCAGCTTATAAGTCATGCATCACTCTAAAAGATCTCTCCCCAAAATCACCTGACAACGACCACTGCAAGCCTAGCAGCCAGAAAATTGACGACGATCGTGTTGACTGGCAAATCCAATGCGGTAACACTGACTCACCTACTCTTATCGATGGACACCTAATCTATAACTCTACTACTGCAATGGGAGAATCAACAATTAGCTTTGGAAACTCATCAATATCTAGCACTATTCTCGGCAGTTACATTGGAGCGTGTAAATGACGTCTGACGGTTTTATGCTTATTCATCTATAGATATTGAAACATTTAAATTGGCACGGTCTTTTAATTTATCCAAAATAGAACACAATCCTTGCACCAATATTACAAACGGAGATTTTATGAAAAGCCATCTAACTCTTTTATTTCTTACGCTACTTGGTATCACTAGTACTACACACGCATTTAATAACTATCACTCGCAACCAAATCAACCACAAGATAACCCTGTCCAGACTATCCAGAACACACTAGATAAGCTACAGAAATTTAGTGAAAATAAAGACAACACCAGACCGGAACTACTTAGGCGTTTTATTGAAAACGAAATTATTCCACACTTTGCTTTCGACCAGATGACTTACTGGATAGCTGGCCCTTATGCGCGACACATGAACACTTCAAATATGGCTGAACTTGAAAGCAGGGTGAAAAAAACTTTTCTCTCCAGTCTTGATAAACATCTGAGCAGCTACAATGCCAGCTCCACTAGAATGAACATCAGAAGCGCACAATATCGTGGCCCTAATGATGTCACTGTATCTACGTTACTTCTTGGCTCTAACCAGCGACCAGACCGACTAGACTTTCGTATGCAAGCACAAGGTGATCACTGGAAAATTATTGATGTAACTGCTAACGGTCTCAGCGCCGCGCTATATTACCGCCGTCATTTTATCTCTACTCTTCGTCAGTACCGATAAGACAGGCTGATTTAATTGGTATGAATAATATATTCAATGCCATTCCAAAAAACCTTGATGCTGAAGTCTTTGAACAACTGATTAAAAGCGATGATGTAACTATCGAACGCATTATCTCAAAAGGGCATACATCCCCTGATACTGGCTGGCACGATCAGAATAAAAACGAATGGGTTATGGTTTTACAGGGCGAGGCTATCTTGTCATTTGAAGATGAGCCATCGATTAAATTAAAAACCGGTGATTTTGTTAATATTACGGCACATAAAAAACACAAAGTAGAATGGACTGATCCTGACAGAGAAACTATTTGGTTAGCTGTTCATTATTAACGTCGCTCAACCAGAAACACCAAAATATTTTACTACTTGTTATTTATTCGCTCTTTGCCAATAAAGCCCGCCAACTGAACTTGCACCTATTGCCATGATAAATATTACTATCCCGGTGATCGTCAGGTTCGAATTTTCCAATGTAGGAACAATCATGCCACTGGCAGTAATAATACCCACTACTAAACAATGTGGTATTACCTTTGTTCTGGCGAAATCCGCAGTAACGTAACCGCCGAAAAACATAATCACCATAAACAGGGGTATACCAACAAGGTATCTAAAAGAACCTGCAATATCATTTAGTAAAGCATAATCTTTTGCCAGTGAGTTATAAGCTACAGCGATAAAGATATAGGCCAGCTGCATTAATAAAATGGCAATAACAATAAACAGGCTGCCCACAAGAACGGCTTTGATACTTCTCATAAAAACTTACTTTGTATGTTTGTAACTGTTCGCTACTCTACTGGAATTTTCTATAAAATGAAATGAGGCGTATAGCGTCCTTGCTATTTTTATCCTTGTTCAGCCTATTGAATTGTTCTTTCTACTTTTCTAGCTTATTTATACCTAATACTTTAAGAATAAAGCGCTCATACAGTGGGTCTGTGTAACCCTTTCTCATCTTGCGTATGAAATATTTTTCAAACCCAATTTTCGCCTGATGCACCCATTTACCTTTCTTGAACCAGGTAACATTACGTGGCGGAATTTGTGGTAGCGCAACAAACGCTGCACCCGTATCCCCCATATCAGCCAAACAAATAGCATTCCAGGTACCACACGTTTCTGGTTCTTCGCCAGCCAGTTCATGCGCAATATTGTGCACAATGGCAGTAGCCATGGTTTCAATCATATAACCTGTTTTTGGTGCTCCAGTTGGCACTGGCGTAGCTTCTACTGGTGGTATAGCAACACAGACACCTGCTGAATAAATATTTTGATATTTTGGATTACGTTGATATTCATCAATTAAAACAAATCCACGTGGATTGCATAATCCTTCAACGGCTGCTACCGCATCTACACCTTTGAATGCTGGCAACATCATTGAATAATTAAATGGTAGTTCATGTTGCTTTTTAACTTCACCAGCATCATCTAATTCATCAACAAACATCATGCCATCTTCAACTTTTGTTGTTTTTGCATTAGTAATAAATTTGATGTTGTGATTACGTAAATCGCTTTCCAGCATACCTCTGGAGTCTCCCACACCTCCTAAACCTAAATGTCCGATATACGGTTCCGAAGTTACAAATGTAATAGGTATTTTATTGCGCATTTTCTTTTTACGTAAAAAACAATCCAGAATAAATACAAATTCATAGGCTGGGCCAAAACAGCTGGCAAAAGGCATAGCCCCAATAACCACAGGGCCAGGGTTTTCTAATAACTTGTTATAGGCATCTAAAGCGGTAACTGAATGCTCTGTAGTACAAATAGATGAGGTGAAACCATCTGGCCCAGAACCTGGCACTTCTTCAAAAGCGAGGCGTGGGCCAGTGGTAATAACTAGATAATCATAATTAACCGCATTACCTTCCTTTAACTGCAGTATGTTATTTTCAGCATCAATTTTAGTCACGCTGTCCTGAATAAAATTAATCTTCTTCTTGGCGAGTACTGGCGAAAGTGGAACCGATATATCCTTTTGCGTACGTGAACCAACAGCCACCCATGGATTCGAGGGCGTAAACTGAAAATGATCTCGCTCATTAATTATGGTGACCTGATGATCCTTACTCAGCGTTTCTCTCATTTCATAAGCGCAAGGCAATCCCCCTACACCCGCTCCAACTATGACGATATGTGCCATATTCTTTTTCCTCATCTTATGTTGTTCGTATTCATCAACAAAGCAATGTTCAGGCCAGCCTCATACAATTGGAATAAAAACAATGACTTATTTACTGGTACGCCTTATTCACGACCTTTATTACCGTTAGAAGCACTACTATACTGCCATTTATGACAGTCTTCTCATTTCACTTTGCCAAATATGGCATACTTATGGCTGATTTAACCTTGGCACATTGATTATGAGTTTAAATAAAGTAACAAAAATAGGCATGGGTGATGACATGTTTCTGGACGGTCTACTCAATAGTAACGCCAATCCAACGGTATTAATGAACAGAGATTACATCATAGTTGCTGCCAACGAGGCTTATCAAAAACAATATGGTTTTAAGGTTGATGGTAAAAGCCATTGTTATGAAATATCCCACCATTATAAAAAGCCCTGTGACCAGGCTGGCGAGACCTGCCCATTAAAACTCTGCCTCGAGAGCAATTCGGCACAGCGCTCCTTACATGTTCACCATACTGAATTTGGCGAAGAGCATGTCGATGTTCAACTTAGCCCCATCCATGATGAACAGGGTGAAATCGCTTATTTTCTGGAGACCATGTATGCGGTTAAATGTGCCAGCACAAAACCACAGGCTGAAGGCCTGGTCGGGCGCTCCATTGCCTTTAACACCGTTATTGAAATGGTTCAGCGTGTATCTTGTAGCGATGTCAGTGTTTTATTACAAGGAGAGTCTGGCACTGGTAAGGAACTGGTGGCAGAGGCCATTCATAAGTCCAGCAGCCGCGCCAAAGGTCCTTTTGTCCCGGTAGATTGTTCAGGGCTGGCAGAGAGTCTCTTCGAAAGCGAATTATTTGGTCATGAAAAAGGCGCATTTACCGGCGCACAATCAAGAAAGATAGGTCTGGTTGAAGCTGCCAGCGGTGGCACTTTATTTTTGGACGAAACCGGCGATATTCCACTTAACCTACAAACCAAGTTACTACGCCTGATTGAAACTGGTACCTTCAGACGTGTCGGTGGTGTCGAGTCTTTAAAAGCAGACTTTCGATTAGTCTCTGCCACACATAGAAATTTACGCTCGATGGTCGACGACGGTGATTTTAGAAAGGATCTTTATTACCGAATAAGCGCATTCCCACTGCACCTGCCAGCATTGAGAGAGCGCACTGAAGACATCCCTCTGCTGGTTGAGTCAATGTTAAAACGATTCTATTCTGAATACGAAATAACAATGTCAGACGAGGCTATACAACAACTACAGCTCTACGCTTTTCCGGGAAATATTCGTGAACTGATTAACATCGTACAACGCGCATCATTAATGGCTGATACGGATGTTATTGAAACTCAACACTTACCGGAAGAATGCAATATAGATGACAACAACAAAGACAAGGCCTGTTTTTCTGATTTAATCAGTTTAAAAGAACTCGAAAAACGTTATTTAAAGTGGGCCATGCATCGTGTAGATAATAAAATCGAGCTGGCTAATAAACTAGGTGTCAGTGAACGTACTTTGTATCGAAAACTCGAACAGCTGGACCAGTAAATCAGGACATAATGAACAAAACTCATTCCGATCTAACAAACTTTATTTACATCTTCACTAAAAACAACGAATATCCCTTATTCATATATGTATTTACTCTATTATTCCCTTAGCAACCTCAGATCAGGACTCTAAAGATGAAAACCGATAAAACCTCAGCCTTAATAGATAGCAAAAGTCGCAGAGAGATATTACTGGGCGCCGCTGCTGCTGCCACTACACTGGCCTCTACCACAGCATTTTCAGCCAGCGAACACGATCACAGCGGCCATAAACACCATACAAACAGCAACAACGAAATTATTGATGCAGCTCTGGACTGCATCAAAACCGGTCAGGCCTGCAATGATCATTGTATTGAATTAGTAAAAACTGGCGACACTTCAATTGCTGATTGCATGGATATTTTGACTGAATCATTAGCCATGTGTACCGCACTATCTCAAATGGCCTCAGCACAATCTTCACATTTGCCCGAGCTAGCCAAACTATGCATCTCTGTTTGTGAAGAATGTGAAAAGGAATGCCGCAAACATGAAAAGAAACATGCCGCATGTAAAGCCTGTGCTGACTCCTGCAATGCATGCATT
>Ga0224506_10000332_pt1 | contig 42822 bp, 43 predicted proteins | sample SF_Jan12_sed_USG_2_FD_169108 | JGI IMG/M metagenome (GOLD analysis project Ga0224506, IMG submission 169108) | Sediment microbial communities from San Francisco Bay, California, United States - SF_Jan12_sed_USGS_8_1 | ecosystem: Environmental > Aquatic > Marine > Sediment | place: USA... | reverse complement strand
GTGTACCGATTGTACTTGGTGGTATCGAAGCTAGCTTGCGTCGTATTGCGCACTATGATTATTGGTCGGATAAAGTTCGTCGATCGATACTATTCGACGCAAAAGCAGACATGTTGGTTTATGGAAATGCTGAACGCCAGGTGGTTGAACTTGCGCATCGCCTTGCTGCGGGAGAATCATTGAGTGATATTGCTGATATTCGTGGAACTGCATTTGCACGCAGCCAATTGCCGACAAGTTTTGTCGAGGTCGAGCATTTAAATACTCAAACCAAGAATGAGAATGAGTTAGCATTTGTACGTTTGGCTAGTTATGAAAACGTACGAGAAGATAAATTGATGTATGCACAAACTTCACGTCAGTTTCATTTGGAAACGAATCCTCACAACGCGCGTATTTTGGTGCAAGCACATGGTGCCCGTTTTCTTGTAGTCAACCCGCCACCTTTACCGCTTACTACAAAAGAACTCGATGGCGTGTTTGATTTGCCCTATTCACGACGACCGCATACGGTCTATGCAAAACGGAATATACCCGCCTATGAAATGATAAAAACCTCAGTGAATATTATGCGTGGTTGTTTTGGTGGTTGTACATTTTGTTCGATTACCGAACACGAAGGCCGAATTATTCAAAGCCGTTCCGAAGCGTCGATTGTAAAAGAGATCAAAGCCATTCGTGATGAAACGCCAGGATTTAGTGGTCACATATCCGATGTGGGTGGGCCGACGGCGAATATGTATCGTATGAAATGTAAAGATGAAAAAATAGAAGCTATATGCCGCCGACCCTCGTGTGTATATCCTGATATTTGTAAAAATTTAAACACAGATCATCAGCCACTGATTAATTTATACCGCCAAGTAAGACAAGTCGAGGGCGTGAAAAAAGTTTTTGTTGCTTCAGGATTGCGTTACGATCTTGCGGTGCGTTCACCGGAATATATTCAAGAGTTGGTGACACATCATGTGGGCGGATATTTGAAAATTGCGCCAGAGCATACGGAAGCGCAACCCTTGAGCTTGATGATGAAGCCGGGTGTTGGTGCGTTTTATGAGTTCAAAAAATTATTTGATAAGTTTTCCCAGCAAGCCGGTAAAGAGCAATACCTGATTCCCTATTTTATTGCGGCACATCCCGGCACGCGTGATGAAGATATGTTGAATCTAGCGCTTTGGTTAAAGCAAAATGGTTTTCGCGTGGATCAGGTACAAACATTTTTACCTTCACCTATGGCTATAGCGAGCGCCATGTATTACAGCGGCAAAAACACCTTGCATCGAATTAATGAAAAAGAGCAATTAGTCATTCCCAAAGGTTTGACGCAACGACGCTTACAAAAAGCATTATTGCGTTATCACGATGCGAATAATTGGCCTATGGTGCGGGATTTATTAAAAAAACTGGGGCGCGAAGATTTGATTGGAGCGGGTAAAAAACATTTGGTTCCGGCTTGGCAACCGAAGGGTACGGGATTGGTTAAGGCGTCGCCATCAACTAAATCAAGCAAGCCAAATAGACAGCGAAGACGCCATTAATAATAGCGACCGGCGCCAGCGATGCGTTTTTTCCAGAATGGATTGTGTAGGCTAGCGAAAGACACTGTTTTTCCGGTACGAGGTGCATGCACAAAACGATCATCACCAATATAAATACCTACGTGCGAAATTCGCTTGAAACTCAAACGAAAGAAAATTAAATCACCCGGTTTAAGCTGTGACATTCGTACGGGTTTGGCTTGACTGTATTGCACACGGCTATTGCGTGGTACATCGGATATACCCACCTTTTGATGTGCGTACAATACTAAACCACTGCAATCAAAACCGGTTTCTGGCCGTACTCCACCAAAGGTATAGGGAATGCCAACGAGTTGAATGGCATGAAATACAATTTCATTGCCTACATGATCGTCGCTGGGTGAATAGGCAAAAGCAGAATTGTGTGGTGTAACATAACCCGGCTGTGTGGCGCAGGCGCTAAGCAGGCTAAGCATCATGACAAGTAGTAGAAATTTTGTTTGCATATGTTTCACTATAGCGTATTTCACACCCTAGATTTAGACCCAAACCAATAAATTGGATGATGTTAATGTCTTCAGTGTTATCGTCTGGTGGTGGGATTAAGCCAGTTCAAAATCTTTGCCTTGTAGCCCATAAATCAATGCATTAAAAACGATTTTGGATACCGACATAGCAGGTATGGCGATGAGCATGCCAATAAAACCAAACACGGCGCCGAATATGACTATGCCTAATAAAACAACTAATGGGTGTAAGTTGACGGTATTGGCTATGACAGCGGGGATGACCACTAGGTTATCTATTAACTGGGCAGTTAGTACAACCGCTGGTATGCCGAATAACAAGCCAATACTATAACTTTGTTCACCTAGTGCAATGATAAGCGGTGGAATGATTGCGAGCAAAGGACCAACATAGGGAATTAAATTGAATAAGCCGGTGAGCACACCAAATAAAACGGGCATATCAACGCCAATTAACCAAAAACCTATGGATGCAACCATTGCTACAATAAGGGATTGGATCATGACACCGCGTAAATATTTTTGTAATTGTGATGTAACACGGTAATAAGTGAGCCAGCCGAGTTCAAACCCTCGATTAGGTAACCAAGACATCACATGATTGCGCACACGTTGGTAATCTTTTAACAAAAAGAAAGTGATTAGTGGTACTAGCATTAAGGTCATAGCGATGGTCATCACCGAGCTTGCTGATGACATGGCTGTTGATGCACCCCATTGTTTTAAATATTCCAAAGCGCGTTGCACCACAGTGTCGGGGTCAAAGCTCACGCCCGCTTTTTGTTGTAAGACATTTCCTAACTCTGCCACCATCGCGCTAATATGCTTCCAAATTGACGGCAAGCGCGACTGTAGTTCAGCAATTTGATCTAGTAAAAACGGAAATAACACAACAATGACGGTGACGGTTATGACGACTAAGCCAATAAGAACAAGGCTGATCGCACTATACTTGCTGAAACCTCGGCCAAGTAGTTTGTTGGTGAGGGGTTGCAATAGTGAATAAAATAAAAATGATACTAACAAAGGAATCAGAACAGGGGAAAAAATCACAGCAAGCAATGCAAGACTAATAAGCATTATTGTGTAAATAAATATTGCACGACCAATTGGTCGATCAAGAATCCACTGAATCATTTTTTACCTTGAGCCTTGGCTAACATCTCATTGGCGTGTAACAAGCGTTTAGCTAACACATGAGCGAGGTTAGTGCTAAGTCGAGCACCGTGTTGCGGAGCCTGCGTGATCCATTCGTCTAATTCCGGGCGTAGGAAAAAAACAAGTTCGGTATCTTCAATAGCGGTGGCATCAGCTGTGCGTCGTTCGTCCAGCACTAGTGAAATTTCACCAAAAAAATCACCGCGACTTAAGGTTGCTAGAACTGTTTTTTTGTAGCGAATTTCAACGACACCGGAAAGAATAATAGCAGCGCCAGCGCCTTGGTCTCCAATATGAAAAATAGGTTCGTCTACGGAGAAATTGCGTAAATGCATATTATCAACAATTCTGCGGATTTCACGTAAAGGAATACCACGAAAAAAAGGGGTGGCTGCCCATAGTTCCGTTACGGTTTCTTGCCAGGGTTCGCGTTTGCGGAAAAGACTACCCCATATAGAAGAAGTGTTTGCGTCACTCATAATTCATCTTGAAAATAGTTACTGCGACCATAGCGGCGCAGTATGCGATTTCTTCAGTTTGCTGTGGTGCGAAAGATTTAACCGTTGCTGCTAAAGGTCGACAATAAAGAAAGACAAGTGCTGTTTTATTTTTCACAGGGAATCAGGGCGTTAAGCCGTTTTTTGTTTATGGTATTAAAAATAGAAAAATTACATCGTTATTATTTGTTCGTATGGCTGCAGTTGGTCATGGCGATTATAGCGATTGGCTTTATTGCCAAACTGCAAGCTGACATGGAAATGTCCATGGCGAAAAATTCGACATTGGTGCTAGAGAGCCATGAAGTGGCAAATAAATTAACACTGGCTCATTTGTGGCTCGAGGAAGTCATGCGTGGACAGCCAGATATTGATTTGGAGAAAAATGTTTTTGGTGAATTTGATGCAGCGTACAAAATTTTACTCAAAATTAAAATGACGATTACTCCTCCGGATTCGCAGACTAAACACGCTGACATGGTGCTTGCGGCGACGGAGTTAGAGAAGCAATTTGACCAATTGAAGCAACTGACTTTGACACGAATTCGTCATGGTAGAGACGGCACCTTAGCCGATGATATTCAGCTTGATTTGGTTTTTAATCAAGTGTTCAACACGGCAATGAATAGATCAAATCAGCTGACCGATTTACTTGAAATGCATTTTAGAAAACACCAAAGTGTGATGCAGCAGCAGCATCACTATGGCATTTACATGCTGGTGTTTATTTTTGGTTTGCAACTATTGCTAAGTTTTATATACCGGCGTGTGCTTGATCAACGTAATAGTGAATTGCAAATCAGCGAAAAAACCAGTAAGGCTATAGTTGATACAGCTGTTGATGGCATAATGATTACCGATTTACGAGGTTATATCGTACGTTTGAACCCTGCGGCCGCTGCCATTTTTCAATACGATGTGGGGTCGTTGATTGGTCGAAGTGTGAGTGTCATTATTCCGCGTCCAATTGCAGAAAAACATGAGCAGTTAATGAGTCACTTCAAGGGGCTATCGATGCCCGGAGTGGTCGGTATTAGTCGGGAAGTCACAGGCATGCGGCAGGATGGTAGCCAGGTTCCGGTCGAGATCGCTATTAGTGAATTTGATATTAATGGCGAACGATTTTTTTCCGCCATTATTCGTGATATTACTTTTCGCAAAAAAATGGAAGGAGACTTAATACTTGCGCGTAAACAAGCAGAAACCGCAGATCGGGTTAAGTCTGAGTTTTTGGATAACATGGGGCACGAGTTGCGCACACCAATGAATGGAATTATTGGTATGTTGGAACTATTGCAAGCCACTGAGGTGGATGAAAAACAACAGGATTATCTAAAAGTCGCCATTAGCGCATCGAATACGTTGGAGAGTTTATTAAATGATATCTTAGATTTTACTCGGCTTGACTCTGATCGTTTTGAAATTGAAAACTTACAGTTTGATATTAATCAGCTATGTAAAGAAATTGGGAATTTTTTTGCTGTGCAGGCGATCGCGAAAGGTTTAGCGATTGAATTCGAATTCGATACAGCAATACCCGCTCAATTATGGGGAGATCCGATTCGCATTCGGCAAATCCTAAATCATTTAATGGCGAATGCCATTAAATTTACCGATACAGGTAAAGTGTGTTTAAGTTCTGAAATTCTTACTGATGACGTCGATGAGCTGTATATACGAATAGCGGTAAAAGATACTGGCGCCGGCATAAACGAAAGTTTACGTTTAAGTATCTTCGAGGCCTTTACCCAAGTTGATGGAAGTATTACTCGACGCCACGGTGGAACCGGCTTGGGTTTGGCGATCAGTCAAAAACTTGCGCAAATCATGAGGGGAAGCATTGGTGTGCAATCTGAAGTGGGAGAGGGCAGCAAATTTTGGCTGGATTTACCCCTGGCCAAGTCGAATTCTAGTCGAGATTCCAATCAAAATCTTGCGAGCTAATAAGCGACATATCTTTCATTCGACATTGGCACTATACTCGCAGAAATAAAGCGGTCATAATTTAAGCACATGTTTCTATTTTGCCTGGAATTTATTAAGAAACCGGGTGTGGGCCTCTCGACCCTGGTTTTGTCGATGCTATAGTGTTGTTTTCGCATCAATGAGTTGAAATTGAACTTAATACCGAGCGTCTCACCGATCGAAGTAGAGGTCTTGCCAAATCATTGAAGGTTTGAGAGCTCAATAAAGAGGATAAGGATGATTTTTAGAATATTAGGCTTTCTTGCTGTATTTTTTTGTACCACGGCAATTGCTGAAACCATCAATATACAACAGGCAACTGAGCGAGCGTTAAACCATGATCCGCGTATTAGCGAGGTCGAAAAACTAATCGCTGTAGCCGAAGCGCAACTTGATGAAGTTTATGCCAATAAAGACTTTAGTTTTGAGTTATTGTCGTATGTGGCTATGGCGCCGCGAACGGATCAGGAAGGTTTTTTTACCAAAGAAACCTGTGGTGAGGCCACGCCATGTGAAGTGCGTGATGATCGATATGCCTTATCACCCGGATTTTCGCCCTGGTTTATGCTGCAATCCCTAGTGGTGAAACCGCTTTATACTTTTGGGAAAATTAAATATTTTGCTGAAGCGGCTAAAGCTAATATTAAAGTCAAAGAAGAAGATGTTCGTTTACAACGTGGTCAAACCATCTTGGATGTGCATAAAGCCTATCACGGCTATTTATCGGCACGTGACGCACGTTTATTTCTTGGTGATGTGCAAAAACGAGTGGATAGTGCAGTTGATCTGGTGCAAGGCTGGTTGGATGATGATAATGGCCGCGCCAAACAATCAGATTTATACGCCTTGCAATCGGCTAGCGGTTTGGCGGCTAGTTTCTTAGCACAAGCACAAGCTTTGGAAAATATCGCACTTGATGGTTTAAAAGTTCTTATTGGTGTGGCATTAGATCAACCGTTGGAGATCGCGGATAAACGTGCTCAAGCTGTTGCGTTGCCGAGCTTGAGTCTGGCGGCATTAACCGAACAAGCGCTCAGCAAGCGCCCAGAAATGTTTCAATTGGAAAATGGTATGAATGCGCGACGTGCTTTGGTCGCCGCTAATAAAGCTATGAATCGTCCTAATCTCTTTACTGGCATGATTATTTTTGCGTCTTATTCACCGCTTCGTACGCGAATTGATAACCCCTATGTGTACGATGTGTTTAATGATTATGGAGCGACGCCATTGGTCGGATTTCAATGGAACTGGGAACGTAGCGTGAAAAAGGCTCGAGCAGCTCAAGAGCAAGCTCAGTTGGATGCTTTAGTAGAAAAGAAAAGTTTGGCATTGCAAGGTATTCCTTATCAAGTGGCGGAGCGTTACCACCAGGTTCAAGCCGGCCATATCTCAGTGACCAAATTAATGGAAAGCTCCAAATCTGCCCGTCGTTGGATGATTGCCAGTTACGCTGACTTTGAAGCCGGTCTGGAGCAAACCGATAAAATTGTCAGTGCGTTTCAAGGGTATGTTTTAACCTATACGGAATATCTGAAAATGGTTTATGACTATAATGTACAGGTTGCCCAATTAGACTATGTCGCAGGAGCCTATCAATGATGCGAGTTTTTTGTTTGTTAATCATTTTAAGTTTTAGTTCATTACTCATGGCAGCCGGGGATCCGCAGGCATTGGTAGTGGATTCATCGAATAAGGTACTTGAAATTCTCAAGGCTCAAAAAACAGAATTAAAGAAAAATCCGGAAAAAATATATGATGTAGTGAATCAATACGTATTACCCCATTTTGATTTTGAAAAAATGTCTAAATGGGTATTGAGTCGTTACTGGGCTAAGGCCTCTGCTAAGGAAAAACAGGATTTTGTTAACGAGTTTCGTCATTTATTGGTACGAACTTATGCTGCCTCCTTGCTCGAATACACCGACAGCAAAATAAAATATTTACCGCTCCAGGGAGACCTGAGTAGTGGTAAAGTGACAGTTCGTTCAGAAATAGATCAGGCGGGTGGATTCCCCATCCCTATTGATTACCGTTTACATTTAAAAAACGATGCCTGGAAAGTCTACGATGTGAAAATCGATGGCATCAGTCTAATTGCGAACTATCGCACTACATTCGCCAAAGAAATTCGCCAATCGAATATTAGGGAATTAATCAATCGTTTGGTGGAAGGTAATAAGCAGTAACCTTTATGTCTTTTTGATTGCGGCTTCTCCATTACGTTCAGGTCTAGCAAAATTGGGCTCAAGCTGCTGATTTTAATAAAACAATTTGAATAAAAAAACATTATGTCTATATTTCTGGCAGCAGCTTGGATTATAATAGTCGGCTGCACTTAATAGTTTGGGGATAGCTCGTGAATAACGACGACATCAAGGCTTTAATCGAAGCATCAATCAACAATTCAGAAGTCAATATTACTGGTGATGGATGCAATGTGGCGGTAGTGGTAGTCAGTCCAGAGTTTGAGGGCAAGAGTTTATTACAGCGCCAACGTATGGTGTATGACAGTGTGGATGAGCATATTCGCAACGGCACTATCCATGCACTAGCTATCAAATCCTATACGCCCAGCCAATGGGAACAGCAACAAGATAAGTAAATCACCACAGCGTAGACGAGTAGGCAGTAATTCATGGATAAATTGATTATTAGCGGTGGCGCCCAATTAAACGGTGAGGTCGTTATATCGGGCGCAAAAAACGCAGCACTTCCCATTCTTGCGGCGACCATTCTCGCAGATTCGCCAGTGATTGTTTCTAATGTCCCACATTTACACGACGTAACCACTACCATGGAATTGTTGGGACGTATGGGTGTCGAGCTAACCATAGATGAACGCCTGAATATTGAAGTCGATACCACGACTATCAATACCTACGATGCGCCTTATGAATTAGTGAAAACCATGCGCGCTTCCATTTTGGTTTTAGGGCCGCTACTGGCTCGCTACGGTAAAGCCAATGTTTCCCTACCCGGAGGCTGTGCCATCGGTTCCCGTCCAGTAAATCTGCACATCAAAGGTTTACAACAAATGGGTGCTGATATTCATGTCGATGGTGGATATATTCGAGCCAAAGCTAAGCGTCTCAAAGGTGCGCGCCTGAATTTGGATATAGTTACCGTCACCGGAACCGAAAATTTAATGATGGCGGCTACTTTGGCCGAAGGCACCACTATTATTGAAAATGCTGCGCGTGAACCGGAGGTGGTTGACGTCGCCCGCTGTTTGCAAAAAATGGGTGCGAAAATCGAAGGCGCGGGTACGGATACCATAACCATCGAAGGTGTCGATCGTCTTCATGGAACTGAACACATGATATTACCTGATCGTATTGAGTCAGGAACCTATTTGGTTGGTGCTGCTATTTCCGGCGGCAAAGTTCTTCTGAAAAATACCGATGCTAGTTTGTTAGATGCCGTATTACTCAAGTTGCAAGAAGCGGGAGCACTGATCAAAGTAGGTGAAGACTGGATTGAGTTAGACATGCAGGGGCGTCGTCCTAAATCGGTTGATGTGCATACCATGCCATATCCGGCGTTCCCCACAGATATGCAGGCACAGTTCACCGCGCTAAACTGTGTAGCCGAAGGTACGGCGACAATTAGAGAAACGGTCTTCGAAAATCGTTTTATGCACGTGCAAGAGCTAATGCGCATGGGGGCGAATATTCGCTTGGAAGGTAATACCGCCATTGTTCAAGGGGTAGAAAAACTTCACGGTGCACCTGTTATGGCCACAGATCTTCGGGCATCGGCTAGTTTGGTTTTAGCGGGTCTGGTGGCGGATTCAGACACCACTGTCGAGCGTATTTATCATATTGATCGTGGCTATGAGCGAATTGAGGAGAAATTATCCCAATTAGGCGCTAAAATACGTCGAGTTCCTTCATAGAGCACCCGTGGGGCCATAGTACCCGCGAGGAAATTCGGTATAATAAAAACCATGAACCAATCAATTACCATCGCATTATCCAAGGGCAGAATCTACAAAGATACCTTGCCCTTGCTCGCTCACGCCGGAATTATCCCGGTCGATGACCCGGAAACCAGCCGCAAGCTGATTTTGGATACTAATCATGAGCACATTAAAATCGTCACCGTGCGCGCGTCCGATGTACCTACTTATGTCGAGTATGGGGCTGCAGATTTAGGCGTAGCAGGAAAAGATGTTTTGTTGGAGCATGGTGGAGACGGTGTCTATGAGCCGCTGGACTTACAGATTGCCAAATGCAAATTGATGGTGGCGGGTGAACCTGGATTCCAGCGTCGCGGCTCTCGATTGCGTATTGCTACCAAATTCGTTAATTCCGCACGCAACTATTATGCAGCCAAGGGTGAGCAAGTTGAAATTATTAAACTCTACGGTTCCATGGAATTAGCGCCTTTGGTGGGTTTAGCTGATGCGATTGTTGATTTAGTCGATACCGGTAACACCTTACGTGCCAATGGGCTCGAACCCTTGGAGCATATCGCGGATATTAGCTCACGCCTGATTGTGAATAAGGCTTCTTTAAAAATGAAGTCGCAAACAATCAAGTCTTTTATAAATCACATGCGTCAAGCGGTAGGTGAAGCCAGCGCCGCTTAGTTCTATGCCGAGTGAATAATCATGAAATTAACTCAATTAAATCGTGCCGATAGCCAGTTTTGGACTGACCTGGATCAATTAATTGCCTGGGAAGGAGTTTCCGACGAACGTGTGTTCGACGTGGTTAACGATATTTTAAAAAACGTGCGCCAACGAGGTGATGCGGCGGTGTTGGAATATACTGAACGCTTCGATCGCATGCGTGTGGATGTGGCGGCCGATTTGGAAATCTCACAAGCACGTTTAAAACACGCCTGTGACAATCTTGAGCCGAGCATGCGTGACTTGATTAAAACATCGGCTGAGCGCATTCGTGCATACCATGAGCATCAGAAAGCTGATTCCTGGTCCTATAAAGAAGCTGATGGCACCTTATTAGGCCAGCAAGTCACACCTATGGATAAAGTTGGTTTGTACGTGCCAGGCGGGAAAGCTGCATATCCTTCATCCGTATTAATGAATGCCATTCCAGCAAAGGTTGCGGGTGTGCCTGAATTAATCATGGTAGTGCCTACACCTGATGGTGAAGTCAATGAGTTGGTATTGGCTTCAGCCTATATTGCTGGTGTTGACCGCGTATTTACAGTGGGTGGTGCACAAGCTATTGCCGCACTCGCTTATGGCACTGACACTATCCCACCAGTGGCGAAGATTGTTGGGCCGGGAAACATTTATGTGGCTACAGCAAAGCGCATGGTATTTGGCGCGGTTGGTATCGATATGATTGCTGGGCCGTCAGAAATTTTGGTTATTTGCGATGGCAAAACCAATCCTGATTGGATAGCCATGGACTTGTTTTCACAAGCCGAACATGATGAAGATGCGCAATCCATTTTAGTGACACCTGATGCGCACTATGCACAGGACGTAATTGCTAGTGTTGAAAAACTTTTGCCACAAATGGAGCGTGCAGAAATCATTGAAAAATCCTTAAATGAGCGTGGTGCCATTATTGTGGTTAAGGATCTGGATGAAGCCGCCGAGGTTTGTAATTATATTGCGCCTGAACATTTGGAGCTTTCCGTCGACGATGTTGAAAATTATGTGAAAAAAATTCGTAATGCCGGTGCGATTTTTATGGGACGCTATACCGCTGAAGCGATTGGTGATTATTGCGCCGGACCGAATCATGTATTGCCCACATCACGCACGGCTCGATTTAGTTCACCGCTCGGTGTTTATGACTTTCAAAAACGCTCTAGTTTAATTATGTGTTCGCCGCAAGGTGCAACTACGCTGGGTAAAATCGCTTCGCCATTTGCGCGCGGTGAGGGATTGACTGCGCATGCGCGTTCGGCTGAATATCGTATTGATGCTTCATGAAAACGTCCCTGCAACAGCAAGTCGAACAACTCATTCGTAGTCAAGTGCGAGAACTGAGCGCTTATCATGTACCCAGCGCTGACGGAATGCTTAAGCTTGATGCCATGGAGAATCCGTACAGTCTGCCCGAAGAACTCAAGCAAACTTGGTTGGTATCGATACAGGACGCTGCACTGAATCGTTATCCTGATCCGCAAGCAAAACAACTTTGTGATGCGATACGTCAGCATGAGAAAATAGATAACAAGTTTTCCATTCTTCTTGGTAATGGTTCCGATGAAATTATTCAAATGATTATCATGGCTCTGGCTAAGCCGAATGCAAAAGTATTAGCGCCCGAGCCAAGTTTTGTCATGTACAAAATGATTGCAAAACTGTGCAATGTGGAATTCGTCGGTATCGATTTGAATGAAGATTTTAGTTTGAATATGCCAGCGATGCTGCAGGCCATTGAGGAGCATCAACCTGCTGTGGTTTTTCTCGCTTATCCAAATAATCCCACAGGTAACCTTTTTTCCCGCGAGCAAGTGGAGCAAATTATTCAGGCGAGCCATGGTTTGGTTGTCATTGATGAAGCTTACACTGCTTTTGCCAGTGATAGTTTGATTGATTGGCTCGATGTTTATGATCATATGCTTCTGATGCGTACGTATTCAAAAACTGGATTGGCTGGTTTGCGTTTAGGTTATTTGATTGGTCAGGCCGCGTGGTTGAATGAATTTGATAAGGTTCGTTTGCCTTATAATATTAATGTCTTGACCCAAGCGACGGTGTGTTTTGCCTTGCAGCATGCCAATGTTTTGCAGCAGCAAACACAAAATTTAAAACAAAGTCGCGAGCAATTAGCAGCAGTGCTTGCCAATACAGCGGGTGTGACCGTGTTTCCCTCCGAAGCAAATTTTATCAGTTTCAGGGTAGATGCAGGGGCCGCTGATGAAATCTTTGAAGCATTAAAAGCGCAGAAAGTATTGATTAAAAATCTTTCGGCTGGACACAAGTTATTACGTGATTGTTTGCGTGTAACCGTTGGAACGGATGAAGAAAATGAATTGTTTATTCAGGCTTTAAAACAAACCTTAGCCAAGGCTGCTTAAGGAGTGACACATGAGTGCACGTAGCGCAAGCGTAAAACGCGATACTTTAGAAACGCAAATTCAAGTGAGCATCGACTTGGATGGTACTGGCCAAGCAAAATTTGACACGGGCGTTGCTTTTCTTGAACATATGCTCGATCAAATCGCACGCCATGGTTTGATTGATATCGATATTCTGGCAAAAGGCGATTTGCATATTGATGCGCACCATACGGTTGAGGATATTGGCATTACTTTAGGTCAGGCGTTTAAGCAAGCCTTGGGGGATAAAAAAGGAATTTTTCGTTATGGTCATGCCTATGTGCCCTTAGATGAAGCCTTGAGTCGGGTGGTTATCGATTTCTCCGGGCGGCCCGGTTTGGAATTTCATGCGGATTTTCCGAAGGCCGCCATTGGAAGTTTTGAAGTGGAATTGTTTTACGAGTTTTTCCAAGGCTTTGTTAATCATGCGCAAGCGACATTGCATATTGATTGTATACGTGGACGCAATGCACATCATATTGCCGAAACCATTTTTAAAGCCTTTGGTCGAGCCCTACGCATGGCGGTAAGTCAGGATGAGCGCATGGCCAACGTGATCCCGTCCACCAAAGGAAGTTTGTAGGTTAGCCATATGCAAACTATCGCAATTATTGATTATGGAATGGGTAACTTGCATTCAGCTGCAAAGGCATTTGAGCATGTGGCTGGCAATGCCAAAATTATTGTAACTCATGAAGCGGAAAAAATTTTAAAAGCCGATCGTGTGGTGTTGCCAGGTGTGGGTGCTATTCGTGATTGCATTGCTGAAATAAAACGTTTAGGCGTAGATAAAGTTGTCGCCGAATGCATTCAATCCAAGCCTTTTTTAGGCGTGTGTGTCGGCATGCAAGCACTGATGAGTTTTAGTGAAGAGAATAATGGAACTGAGTGTTTGAATTTTTTCTCTGGTGAAGTGAAATTTTTTGGTACAAATTTACATGATTCACACGGTGAACGACTGAAAATTCCGCATATGGGCTGGAATCAAGTGCAACAAAAAAGCAATCATCCATTATGGCGTGATATTAAACAGTCGAGTCGTTTCTATTTCGTGCATAGCTATTATGTGCAAGCAGCGGAGCAAAGCGTGGTGCAAGGAGAATGTGAATATGGTTTGCCATTTGCGGCAGCCATTGGTCGTGATAATGTTTTTGCAGTGCAATTCCATCCGGAAAAAAGTGCGCATGCGGGATTACAGTTATTGCAAAACTTTAGTCAATGGAATGGTGATGGTGTTTAACCGGGTGTTGGACAGCGTCCACAAACAATTTGAGGAAGGCAAATGATAATTATTCCAGCGATTGATTTAAAAGATGGTAAATGTGTTCGTCTACGTCAAGGCGATATGGAAGATTCAACTATCTATGGTGAAGATCCTGTTGAAATGGCAGCACGTTGGGTTGAAGCTGGCGCTCGTCGCTTGCACCTGGTTGACCTGAACGGCGCGTTTGCAGGTAAACCAGTGAATGGTGCGGCAATAGAAGCGATTGCAAAAGCGTTTCCCGACGTTCCCATTCAAGTGGGCGGCGGCATCCGTGATGAAGATACGGTACAAACCTATTTAGATTTGGGTGTGCAGTACGTAATTATTGGCACCAAAGCAATCAATGCACCGCATTTTGTCGAAGACTTGTGTTTGGAGTTTCCTAGTCATGTAATTGTTGGGCTGGATGCTAAAGATGGTAAAGTTGCAATCGACGGTTGGTCGAAATTATCGAATCATGATGTTATTGATATGGCGCAGCGTTTTGAGTCCATGGGTGTTGAAGCCATAGTTTATACCGATATTGGTCGCGATGGCATGTTAAACGGCGTAAATATTGAATCAACGGTAGCATTGGCACAGGCCATACGTATTCCTGTTATTGCATCGGGTGGTATTACTAACATTGAAGACGTAAAAGCGGTTTGCGCAGTCGAAGATGAAGGTATTATGGGTGCAATTACTGGTCGTGCAATTTATGAGGGTACTTTGGATTTTGCTGAAGCGCAGCGACTAGCTGACGAGCTCACAGGGAATTAATATGGGCTTAGCTAAACGCATCATTCCTTGTCTTGATGTCGATAACGGGCGCGTAGTCAAAGGTGTGCAGTTTGTTGATATTCGTGATGCGGGTGACCCAATCGAAGTGGCACGTCGCTATGACGAACAAGGTGCTGATGAAATCACCTTTCTTGATATTACTGCTAGTGCCCATGATCGTGAAACCATGGTGCATGTAGTCGAAGCTGTGGCTAGTCAGGTTTTCATTCCGTTGACTGTCGGTGGTGGTATTCGCACGGTTGACGATGTGCGTCGTATGTTGAATGCCGGCGCGGATAAAGTTTCAATTAATACCGCAGCAGTATTCAATCCCGACTTCGTGCGCGAAGCCTCGGAAAAATTTGGCGCACAATGTATTGTTGTTGCCATTGATGCAAAACGAGTTAGTGCTGAAAATGAAGCGCCACGTTGGGAAATTTTTACCCACGGTGGACGCAAGCCCACAGGTATTGATGCCATTGAATGGGCGAAAAAAATGGTGCAGCTAGGTGCAGGCGAAATCCTACTAACCTCAATGGATCGCGACGGTACACGTGAAGGTTTTGATTTGGCTTTGACGCGTGCGATTAGCGATGCTGTGACAGTGCCCGTGATTGCATCGGGAGGCGTTGGTAGTTTGCAGCATTTGGCAGCAGGTGTCACCGAAGGTAAGGCAGACGCTGTGCTAGCGGCCAGTATTTTTCATTTTGGTGAGCATACGGTTGCTCAAGCTAAGGCGGTGATGGCACAAGCCGGTATAGAGGTTCGAGATGAGTGAGGCTTGGTTGGATGCGATTAAATGGGACACGCATGGTTTGATTCCTGCGATTGCCCAGGATGAAAAAACAGGCCAAGTACTCATGCTAGCCTGGATGAATCGCGAGGCTTTGTCGCTCACAGTCAAAGAGCAACGTGCAATATATTGGTCACGTTCACGCAACAAATTATGGCGAAAAGGCGAAGAATCTGGTCATGTGCAAACGTTAAAAGATATTCGTTTGGACTGCGATAACGATGTTATTCTTATGCAAGTGGAACAAATCGGTGGGATTGCCTGCCATACGGGACGCCAGCATTGCTTTTTTCAAGCCTTGGAAAACCAACAATGGCGGCCTGTAGATGCAATAATTAAAGACCCACACGAGATCTATCAAAAATGAGTGAAGACATACTCAACAAAGTGGCAGCAAGTTTAGAGCAGCGCAAGCAAGCTGACGCTTCGGAATCCTATGTAGCAAGCTTGTATGCAAAGGGATTGGACTCGATTTTAAAAAAAATTGGCGAAGAAGCAGCAGAGACCATCATGGCAGCTAAAGATGGTGAGGCAGACAAAATAATCTATGAGATCGCCGATTTGTGGTTTCATAGTTTGGTTTTATTGGCGCAACAAGGGCTTCATCCTGATCAGGTGTTAGCAGAGTTGGCGCGACGTTTTGGGGTATCGGGGCACGCAGAAAAAGCATCCCGATCTGAATAATTGGTAACAGTTTTTTCGCTTTGCAAGGGTTAACACCTTTTAGTTAAAAATAGGAGACTCCACATGGGTGGCATAAGTATTTGGCAATTAATCATTATTTTGGCAATTGTATTAGTTTTGTTTGGTGCGAAACGTTTGCGTACTTTGGGTTCTGATGTTGGTTCAGCCGTTAAAGGTTTTCGTAGCGCCATGAAAGAAGGCGAAGAGGAAGCCGCCAAAAAGGTTGAAGAAAAAGAAGCGAATCGTGTGATTGATGTCGAGATATCGGACGAGAAAAAACAAACTACAGAAAAAGAAAAAGACCGCGTGTAAAAGCGCTTTTGATGGAATAGGTGGTCAACTGTGTTTGATATTGGATTCTGGGAAATTACACTCATTGCGGTTATCGCCTTGATTGTTGTTGGGCCTGATCGTTTCCCAGGAATGGTGCGTACCCTAGGTTTGTGGTTAGGTCGGGCGCGCCAATTCGCTAGTAATGTTAAACACGAACTCGATATTGAAATGAATAAGGCCGAAGAGTTAAAGCATTTGCTGGAAGAGCAAAAAGAAATTGTTCAGCGACATGAGCTTATAGAAGAGGATTTTAATGAATCCTCTGATGATGCTAAACCTAAACCGATTCCAGCGAAAAATGCTAGTAACACGATTAAGGCAGAGATACCCGATCAGTCTATAGTCAATAAAAATGAAAAAGATGCGACTTCAGTTAGTTCAGGGAATGATAAGTCTCAATGATTTTCAAAAAGAAGCATAAAAAAACTTCAAATCTAAATGCCAATGATCAGCCGTTAGTCATGCACTTAATCGAACTGCGTGATCGTTTGTTGCGTATTGTCATGACTGTCATGGTCGTATTTCTTTGTTTGATTCCATTTGCAAATGATCTATACACGTTTTTAGCAGCACCGTTGCTAGCGCATATGCCCGACGGTGGTTCGATGATTGCGACTGAAGTGGCGTCACCTTTTTTAACGCCTTTCAAGCTCACGTTGGTGTTATCAATTTTCGTTTCTATGCCCATGTTGCTTTTTCAGATGTGGGCATTTATTGCGCCGGGTTTGTATCAGCACGAGCGTCGCATGATGTTCCCACTGATGTTTTCAAGCACATTTTTATTCTATGCTGGCGCGACTTTCGCTTATTTCGTGGTATTTCCATTGGTGTTTGGTTTCTTTACGAGTGTGGCACCTGAAGGTGTGGCGGTCATGACCGATATCGCGCGTTATCTGGATTTTGTGCTGAAAATGTTTTTTGCTTTTGGTTTAGCGTTTGAAGTGCCTATTGTGACTATTGTGTTGGTGTGGGCAGGTGTCACTACACCCGAAAAACTTTCCGGTGCACGACCTTATATTGTCGTTGCTGCATTTGTAATTGCTATGTTACTAACGCCGCCCGATGTGATATCGCAAACGCTGTTGGCGGTGCCGATGCTCTTTCTATTTGAGCTGGGTTTATTTTTCTCTAAGTTATTTGTGAAAAACAAAAAAGAACGAGAAAAAGCCGAAGAAGAAGAGTTAAGTGAAGAATTGAAAACCCAGCCTGCCGCTGAAAATGAAAATGCAGAAAATCCTGATGTAACCGAATTTGTACATGACGACATTGATATCGAACAAGCGTTTGACGAGGCAGAAGCGCAATTAGATGCGCTTGACAAGCCAACGCCAAAAGACTGAATTTCCCTTTTAATTTTTACGACTAATCCAATGTTTATTGCCATTTCTTAGTGCTGATGTTGCGCATCTTTTTGTCTATTTTCCAACAAATTAAAGTTTTAATACCACTTGCCGAAGCGCTATTATAATTGTTCTTGGAGTGATTCCAGCATGCATTTAAGCATTAAAAATAAACTATTAATTCTTGCAGGCTTAATGGTGTTGAGCATGATTGCACTTGTCGTTATGGCGGATTACACCAATAACAAAACTGTCAGCCTAAAAGACACTATCCAATCAATCACTAAGTTAGAAGCAGAAATGTTAATGCTACGGCGCAACGAAAAAGATTTTCTCGCACGTAAAGATTTAAAATATCAGGCCGAATTCGAGAAGAATTTTGGCATAATGCAGCTGGAAGTTGCCCGTTTGGATGGCCTTTTATACGAAAATGGTTTCGATCAAAGCAAGTCCGCATCACTAGCACAAATTACAAATCAATATTACCAAATTTTCAATAAGCTTATCGCGAAGCAGCAAGAAATCGGGCTTAATTCAAAAGATGGTTTGTATGGTGGCTTAAGAGATACGGTTCACATTGCAGAAAAAGCAATTAAAGCGACCAAGCAACAAGCGTTGTTAGTAAACATGTTAATGCTGCGGCGTAATGAGAAAGATTTTATGTTGCGTCGTGATGAAAAATACTTAGGGAAATTTGATAAAAACTTTACCATTTTAGAAAAAAATATTCTGCGATCTAAATTGAGTCCGGGGGATCGTGAAGATATTAAAAAAGCTATGGATCTGTATCGGTCCCAGTTCTTATCCTTAGTCGAGGCCGAGAAACAAAAAGGGCTTGATAGTAAATCCGGTGTAATGGGTGAGATGCGCAATACTGTTCACAAAACCGAAACGTTACTTGCGGAACTACACGCTGAAGTTCAAAATGAATCAGATTCCAGTTTGACTGAATTAAACAAACTAAGTTTACTGTTCACTGTGATTGTTTCAAGCATAATGGTGGCTTTTGTTCTGTGGATTGTTAAAACAATAGTTACGCCTCTGATCACGATGCGAGATGCTGCTATCGATTTGCATCAGGGCGAGGGTGATCTAACATTACGTTTACCTGATTTTGGTCACGACGAAATTGGTGAAACAGCCGAAGCATTTAATGGCTTTGTAGATAAAATTCAAAAAGTACTGCTTGATGTGTTCACGGGCGTATCCGAGTCGGCCTTGGCTTCAAGGCAAGTGACCGACACTGCGCAGATGTTAAGTGATGGTGCATCGCAGCAAGCAGCTAGCGTGGAAGAAACTAGTGCATCATTAGAGCAAATGTCTGCGATGATAGATCACAACTCCGAGAACGCACAGCAAACAAATAGAATGGCAGAGGACGCGGCCCAAAAAGCGGCTGATGGTGGATCTGCAGTAAGTGACACGGTTGGCGCGATGCGTAAAATCGCCGACCGAATTTCTTTGATTGAAGATATTGCTTATAAAACCAATCTACTGGCGCTTAACGCTGCTATTGAAGCAGCTCGCGCCGGTGAGCACGGTCGGGGTTTTGCGGTTGTAGCGGATGAAGTGCGAAAATTAGCTGAGCGTTCACAAGTGTCGGCGCAAGAGATAAGTGAGCTTACCCAGGAGAGTGTTGCAGTTGCGGAAAAGGCAGGTAAACTGCTATTAGAAATTGTTCCAGGTATTCAGCATACGGCGGAGCTCGTGCAGGAAATTTCTCATAGCTCAAATGAGCAAAGTTCAGGCGTAGCTCAAGTGAATATGGCAGTATCGCAACTTGATAAAGTTGCACAGCAAACCGCTGCATCAGCTGAAGAGTTAACATCTACCGCAGAAAAGTTAAGCGCACAATCCCAATCCTTGCAAAACACTATTTCGTTTTTTAAATTGCAGTAGAGAATTGAGCGCCGGTTACGCGAAAATGTTGGCTTAAATCTTTTGCGCTAAAACTATGAGAATAAGAGGCTTCAGTGAAAAGTTCACTGATCAGTGAAGCCTGATTCCAGCCATGCTCAAATAACAAATAGCCACTTGGTTTTAAAAAATGTTTTGCCTCTCGGATTATTTGACTGATGTCATCCAAGCCGAATTTGCCACTACATAAAGCTTGTATTGGCTCGTAGTCTAATTTGTCTAAGTGTGGATCTGCTTCAGCAATATAGGGTGGATTCGATACGATCAAATCAAATACCTGTAGCTCAAGTTCACTAAACCAGTCGCTAACTAAAAACTCAATATTGTTAATTCCCAGTCGTGCTGCATTACTTTTTGCGACATTAAGTGCGGCTTGTGAATTATCGACAGCTGTGATCTTGCAAAGAGGGCGTTCGCTGGCAATGGCTAAAGCAATTGCACCAGAACCCGTGCCCAGATCCAAAATACTCAGCGACTTATTTGAGGGAATTAATGTTAGGGCTTGCTCAACTAGGACTTCGGTTTCCGGGCGTGGGATTAAGGTGTTACGAGTGACTTCTAGTTGCAACGACCAAAATTCTTGAACACCGGTAATATAGGCGAGCGGTTCACCTTGTTGTCGCCTTTGTATAAGCGCTTCATATTGCGCTATTGTATCGTTTTTAACTATTTGCTCTGGCCAGGTGAATAGAAAACTGCGTTGTTTTTGCAGCAGCCAGGCTAATAATACATCGGCATCTAGCCGTGGGCTATCTGAGCAACTAGCAAGCTTTTCATAGGCCACTGCTAAAAGTTGTTGAATACTGAAAGGATTTCTATTGCTCATTCAATGCGGCAAGTTGTTCAGCCTGGTGTTCATTAATTAATGGGTCAATCACTTGATCTAGCTCACCTTCCATAATGGCATCGAGCTTGTATAAGGTTAAATTAATACGGTGATCGGTCATGCGGCCTTGGGGGAAATTATAAGTGCGAATGCGTTCAGAGCGATCACCGCTACCGACCAAGCTTTTACGTGTAGCCGCTTGCTCTTGAGCTTGTTTATCTTGTTCTGCTTGCAATAAACGCGCTTGCAAGACTGACATGGCTTTGGCTTTATTTTTATGCTGCGAGCGTTCATCTTGGCACTCGACAACGACGCCCGTGGGCAAGTGAGTGATTCGAATAGCTGAGTCTGTTTTGTTAACATGCTGACCGCCGGCGCCTGATGCACGGAAGGTATCGATTTTTAAATCATTGGGATTGATATCAATTTGTTCGACGTCGTCAACTTCCGCCATGATGGCGACGGTGCAGGCTGAGGTATGTACCCGGCCTTGAGCTTCAGTTTCAGGAACACGTTGTACCCGATGGGCGCCTGATTCAAATTTAAGTTTTGAATAAACGCCTTTGCCAATGATGCGCACAATAATTTCTTTGTAACCACCATGTTCGCCTAAGCTTTCACTGATGAGTTCCACTTGCCAACGTTGCCGCTCAGCATATCGGCTATACATGCGGTATAAGTCACCGGCAAAAATTGCAGCTTCATCTCCACCCGTACCTGCACGAATTTCCAAAAAGATGTTATTGTTGTCACGGGGATCTTTAGGTAATAACAACTTTTGCAATTCGATTTGCAAGTCTTCTTTGCGGGCTTCAGCGCTTTTTATTTCATCATAGGCCATGGCGCGCATTTCAGCATCGTCTTCATCCATCATGGCTTGGGCAGTCTCAATATCGTCTTCCGCCGTTTGATATTGTTTAAAACAATCGGCCACAGGGGTCAGTTGTGAATACTCCATGGACAAATCGCGAAATTTGTTTTGGTTGTTAATCACATCGGGGTCCGCAAGCAGGGCGCTAATTTCTTGCACGCGTTCGCTAATTCTTTCGAGTTTGTTAAATAGTGTTTTATTCACGTTGGGTCGTCAGACTTTTTAAGATCAAATAATTCTTCGGCGGCGCGCATTAAATTGTTTTCGCCATCAATACTGGCTTGACGTAAGCGCGATGTAGGTGCATGTAAAAGTTTATTAGCAAAATTATGCGCGAAGCGTTTTAAGGCTTCCTCCGGAGTCATACCATTTTGCAATTGGCGTAAAGCTTTTTCAAGTTCAACTTGGCGGATTTCATCGGTTTGTTGGCGAAATTGTTGGATCATAGAAACGCTGCTACGCGACTGTATCCAGCCCATGAACTGGCTGACTTGGTTCTCAATAATGTCCTCCGCCTGTGCCGCAGCCTCTCGCCGGGTTTTTAATCCCTCTTCAATAATATCTTTTAAGTCATCTACTGTGTAGAGATAAACATCCGCAAGCTGGCCAACCTCGGGCTCAATATCGCGGGGTACCGCAATGTCTACCATGAGCATAGGTCGATGCTTTCGTTTTTTAATCGCTCGCTCAACGCTACCTTTACCTAAAATGGGTAAGGGGCTGGCAGTGGATGATATGACAATATCGGCGTCAGCCAAGTGCTCGGGTATATCCTGCAAGGCCATGGCAAAACCGCCAACTTCCTCGACTAACTTATGGGCCCGCTCGACGGTACGGTTAGCAATCATTAAATGACCAATCCCTGCTTCTTTTAAATGGCGTGCCGTGAGCTCAATAGTCTCTCCCGCGCCGATCAAAAGTGCAGTTTGTTTTTCGAATGATGCAAATATCTGTTTCGCTAGATTGACCGCTGCAAATGCCACGGAGACTGGGCTGGAGCCTATGGCGGTATCAGTCCGCACTTGTTTGGCGACATTAAATGTATGTTGACACAGACGGTTCAGGACAGCACCAATGGCGCCCGCTTCACTGGCTTCTTTGTAAGCCGATTTAACCTGGCCGAGAATTTGCGGTTCACCGAGCACCAAGGAGTCCAGGCCGCTAGCGACGCGTAATAAATGACGTACTGCCTCATTGTCCGGGTGGGTGTAGATGAAAGGTTTGATTTCCTCACTTGGTAAGTGGTGATAATTGGAAAACCAATCTTCTACTGTTTGCCCATTGTCATTGATATAACAGTATAATTCTGTGCGATTACAAGTCGATAGGATAGCAGCCTCTTTAACATCTGGCTGCGAGGTAAGTTCTTTTAAGGCCGCTTGTAGACGTTCAGGCGCGAACGCAACCCGTTCCCGGATATCAACAGGAGCTGTTTTATGGTTTATTCCGAACGCTAATAGCCGCATATGTTTGTTAGAGTCTACTTTTTTGCCAAGTTTTCGGCGAACTCGCAATTTTCTTTTATGCGCGGAAGAATTACAAGAGATTCCGGTAAAATCATGGTCTTAAATAGGCGATAAAGAACGAAGATGGTATATTCTCATTAAGACCTAGTCTATATTAAGGCCTCGAAATTGGAGCACGCATGGATCGTATTACAGTTTTACTCATTATCATTATAACTAGCTTAATTTCGGCCTGTGCCACTACTAGCCAGCCTAAAACATCTGAGATATCAATTGGTAATCCAGGTGACTATAAGTTTTCGGAACCCCATGTAAATGTCATGTATGACCTGATGGTGGCTGAACTCGCAGCTCAACGCGGCATGTCTGAGCTTGCTGTAAAATACTATCTCAGTGCTGCCCGCGCCAGCCGTGATCCAGAAGTTGCTGAGCGTGCGGTACGAATAGCCAATGTGGCCAATCACAAACAAGAGGCAATGGAAGCAGCTCGTATCTGGGTGGAAGCTGAGCCTGACAATATTGATGCTAGCCGCATGTTGGCCTTTCTTTACCTAAATAATGGTCAATATGAGAAAGCCAAGGAAGAATTGAAAACCATTCTTGCGGCTGGCCCCGATAAGCGTGCGCGTACCTTCTTATTTCTCAGCACCTTGATGCATCGCGAAGTGCCACCTGAGCCTTCTTATGAGGTCATTCTTTATTTAACCGATCTTTATCCCGACTTGCCCGAGGCGCAATATGTTGCGGCTAGCCTTGCATTAAGAGCCAACAAAGTAACTCAGGCTATGGACCACATTAAACTAGCACTGGGCCTGAAGCGTGAATGGTCGGAAGCAGTGGTTTTACGTGCGCGCATTGTGCAAATGCAGGACGGAGTTGATGCCGCCTTGGAATACCTGCATAACTATCTCAAAGTCTATCCACAAAAAGACGATGTGCGTTTAACCTATGCGCGTGCCCTAGTGGAAGCCCGCCGTCTCAAAGATGCGCGTAGTCAGTTTGAAGTGCTTGCAGTGAAAATGCCTGATAATGAAGATGTGTTATTTGCTCTAGCCATGTTGTCTATGCAATTCCAGCAGTTAGAAGAAGCTGAAGGTTATTTAAGTCAACTCGTAGATTTAGGCAAACGTACGCCACAAATTGCTTTTTATTTAGGACAAATTTCTGAGCGTAAAAAGCGTGATGATGTGGCCATGGAATGGTATTCCTCAATTTTAAGTGGCGAGTATTTGTTTGATGCTCAGTTGCGTATCGGGGCTATTATTGCGCGCATGAGTTCAATCGAAGAAGCGCAAAAACATTTAAGCCAAGTTAAAGCGAATTCAATTGATGATCAACGTGAATTGATATTGTTTGAAGGTCAGCTTTTACGTGACCAGAAAAAATATAAACAAGTATTTGAGTTATATGGCAATGCGCTGAATAAAAAAGCGTTTAAAAACGATAATGACATTCTTTACGAACGTGCGCTTATCGCTGAACATATAGGTAAAGTGGATTTAGCCATTAAAGACTTGGAGCTAGTCGTTAAGCAACAGCCGGAAAACGCAGCTGCGCTTAATGCATTAGGTTATACATTAGCGGATCGTACGAAACGCTTTGATGAAGCCTATGCCTATGTGAAAAAGGCCATGGACCTAGAGCCGGATGATCCTGCAATTATGGATAGCATGGGTTGGGTGCATTATCGCCGGGGTGAACATGACGAAGCTTTAAAATATTTAGCCAAGGCTATGGAAATATTGCAGGACGGAGAAGTAGCCGCTCATTATGGTGAGGTGTTATGGAGCATGGGTCAACAAGATAAAGCACGTGAAGTTTGGGATAAGGCCCTGAAGGACTTTGGCGATAATGATGTTTTGCGTGAAACCTTGGAACGATATAAATAGTGAGATACTTGGCTGTATTCGCGCTAATTTTAGTTAGTGCATGTTCCAGTCTTCCTTTTCAAAAAAAGTCGTCCTTACCTGTTGAATGGCAGCAGCGTGCTAGTCAGTTGCAACAATTTCCAAATTGGCAGATTGAGGCGCGTTTTGCTGCAGTTAATGGTGATGAAGCTTGGAATGGACAAATCATCTGGCGACAAACGGCATCCCACTATTTGATTGATATTACGGGTCCATTGAATCAAGGTGCAGTTCGTATTATTGGTAACCCGGAAGGTGCTGAATTGCGCTTGTCTGATGATGAACAATATTTCGATGTGGATGCAGAGCGCTTACTGCACCGACACACTGGCATGCATTTGCCGGTCAATGCATTGAATTTTTGGTTGCGGGCACAAATTGATCCGCGTTCCAAAGCGCAAAATATGCATTTTGATGAACAAAACCAATTGCGCAGTTTTTCTCAAGCGAAGTGGGAGATTGAATACAAGCGTTATACTCAAATTGAAAACCTACAAATGCCGAATAAAATCTTTTTACGCCATCCTGAATATCAAGTGCGAATAGTCATTAAGGACTGGAAACTATTCGTATAGAATAGGCCGCAATAACAATGGTTGAAATGTGCTGATGAAATTAACGGAAATACTAAAAAAAAGTTTAAGCATGACACTTATCTGCAGTGTGTCCGCATGTGCAACTGTCGCGAATAGTGATTTTGTAGAAATTCCTGTAACCACCTATCCTTCGAACGCAACCCTGCATATTGATGGGCGAGTTTATAAAAGTCCGGCAATTGTGCAAGTGAAGCGTGGCAGCGGCAACAAAATTTTAAATATTAGTAGTGAAGGTTATGGTTCCACCGACGTTATTCTAAAACAGTCATATGATATTTGGATGTTAGCAAACTTTGGTTTTAGTAGTTTGTTTTTTGTTGGAATGATAGTCGACTTAATTTCAGGTGATGGATACGATATTGAACCTGAAATAGTCAATGTTAATTTGACAAATAATCAAAGCGGGCAAACACAGCAAACAAGTATGCAAATGAATGCAAAAAAATCACAGGCTTTACCGCTTAGAATTCAAACGCATTTTGAAAATTCGACTTGGTTTCCGTTGCCTGAAAATGAAATGGAAGCTGCGATCAGAGATAGTTTATTGGAAAAACTCAGCGAATCGGGGCAATTTACCTTTGTCGAAAGTGAGCGAAACGGTGATGAGCCAGAGGTCGGAGTTTTGAAAATAGAAATGTCATTGATCGAGTCAATTCAAACCATCAAAGTAACAACTAAGTTGCAAATTCCTGGGGGAGCGACACATATCGAGACAGAAAGTGACTCTTTGGCTGATAAATCTCGTAAGGAAATATACGATATTTTTAGATCTTTAGGTGAGAACGCGGGTTCAAAATTAAAAAATAAAACGATGTAAGTCATGACTGAAACATTTTCAATACCCTGGCCTGCACCAGCCAAACTTAATTTGTTTTTACATATCACCGGACGTCGCGAGGATGGTTATCATCTATTGCAGACCATTTTTCAATTTGTCGACTATTGTGACCAGCTCTATTTTGATCTACGTGTGGATAAGCAGATTCGGCATTTGAATCCGCTACCAGGTGTCGAGCCTGGATCAGATCTGGTGGTTCGCGCCGCACGCTTATTACAGCAGACGACTGCCTGCAGCCAAGGGGCGGATATTCGCATTGAAAAAAATTTACCCATGGGGGGTGGTTTAGGTGGCGGTAGTTCCGATGCGGCGACCACTTTGCTTGCTTTGAACCAGCTTTGGCAAACAGGCCTACAAATAGAACAACTAGCCGCGCTAGGTTTGCAGCTCGGAGCCGATGTGCCCATATTCATTTATGGCCATGCCGCCTGGGCAGAGGGGATTGGCGAACAAATCACAGTAGTCAATCCGCCGGAGCCATGGTATGTGATTATTACTCCCCCAGTACACGTCGATACAGGCAAGATTTTTTCTTCAGAGCAATTGACACGCGACCAACAAGCCATCAAAATACGCGATTCTTTGAACGGGCAAATGACAAATATTTGTCAGCCCTTGGTGGAACAGCTTTATCCACCAGTAGCAGCGGCGATTGAGGCATTATCTGCTTATTCGCCAGCACGGATGACGGGTACTGGCGCTTGTGTTTTTGCCAGCTTCGAGAGCCAAAAAGCGGCTCAATCTGTGCTTGAAAAACTATCGCCACAATGGCAAGGTGTGGTTGCTAAAGCTTTAAATATCAGCCCCTTGCAGGCAAGATTAGCGGCTGAACAGTCACCGATCAAAGAGAAATAAATATTTATTGGGGTGTCGCCAAGCGGTAAGGCACAGGGTTTTGATCCCTGCATTCCCAGGTTCGAATCCTGGCACCCCAGCCATTTTCCGGGTGGTTGTCCAATAAAACAAACCACCCATCTGTTTGTTTCCAGGAGCAAGACAGTGACCGATGGTCCTATGATGGTTTTTTCGGGCAATGCCCATCCTCGGCTAGCCGGGGAAATTGCGCATTTCCTAAACCTCAAACTGGGCCGGGCGCAAGTAGGCCGTTTTAGTGACGGTGAAGTCGCTGTAGAGATTATGGACAATGTGCGTGGTAAAGATGTATTCATCGTGCAACCCACCTGCGCTCCCTCAAACGACAATATAATGGAATTACTGGTCATGGTTGACGCCATGCGCCGTGCATCGGCCGAGCGTGTGACCGCAGTGATCCCTTATTATGGTTATTCGCGTCAGGATCGACGCACCCGTTCGGCACGGGTACCCATTACTGCGAAAGTAGTGGCGAATATGATTCAAAGCGTGGGTACGGATCGAGTGTTGACCTTAGATTTACACGCTGATCAGATCCAAGGCTTTTTTGATTTGCCGGTGGACAACGTTTATGCCTCGCCGATTTTATTAGGTGATATTTGGCGGCAAAAATATCCAGACCCGATGGTGGTCTCACCTGATGTAGGTGGTGTGGTACGTGCGCGGGCTTTGGCTAAACGCTTAGGTGATGCGGATTTGGCGATTATCGATAAACGTCGTCCACGCCCTAATGAAGCCAAGGTCATGCATATCATCGGTGATGTTCGCGATCGCACCTGCGTATTGATTGACGACTTGGTCGACACCGCAGGAACACTATGCCAAGCGGCCGGCGCTTTAAAAGACCGTGGCGCTGAGCGTGTAGTTGCTTATTGCACCCATGCGATTTTATCGGGTAAGGCCATAGAAAATATTACTAACTCACAATTGGATGAGTTAGTCGTAACGGACACGGTGCCGTTGCGCGAAGAAGCGCAACAATGCAGTCAAATTAGGCAATTAAGCATTGCAGAAATGCTGGCGGAAACCATGCGCCGAATTCACTCGGGTGAATCGGTGAGTTCGTTGTTTATAGATTAGAACTTATATTTAAATGGTTTGATGCCATTTATTCGAATTGAAACATGAGCTCGACTCAGTTTGCATTGTAAGATGCTGTTTCGCTAGAAGCGCGAAGCTTGAATTTGATGTGGTTCTTACCTCAGCGGAGCATAAACCAAGCAGCCGCTGAGGTACTTCGGTTTCGGCCTTTCTGTCCTATAGGGTGGAAGTATGCGAAGCCGTGATCAGAGCGATAGTGTAGGAAATACTTTATGAAACGCATTAGCGGTTCTAAAGTGTTCCGATGCGGCAAAAATGATTAGATTCATTTTCGAATGATGCAGACAACTCGCCGAAACAAAAAACGTTTCGGTTCAAACAGGTCTGCTAAGAACATACGAAAATAAATTCATGCTAGCGCCTAAGTCGCGGATCCTGTAGTGAGAGCCGTGACGGACTTTAGAAGCTTTTAGCACTCGGTGATATTCGAGTGTTTTGGTGCATAAGAACTTGGTCGCGGGTTTTTATGTTTTTTTGTTATTAGGAGAAGTAAAAAATGAGTGACTTTATAATTGAAGCACAAGTTCGCAACGATTTGGGGAAAGGTGCGAGCCGCCGCCTACGTCGCGAAGAAAAGGTTCCTGCCGTTATTTACGGTGGTGAGCAAGATCCAGTTTCTTTAACCTTGAGCCATTCGGCGATGCTTAAAGGACTAGAAAGTGAAGCGTTTTATTCATCTGTTTTGACTGTCAAGATTGACGGTAAAGCAGAAAAAGCGATTTTACGTGATTTGCAACGCCATGCGTTCAAACCCAAACTTTTACACGTTGATTTTCAGCGCGTAAGTGAAAAAGAAAAACTTCATATGCAAGTACCTTTGCATTTTATTGGTGAAGAAACTGCGCCGGGTGTTAAAGCCGGTGGTATGGTTCAGCACACCATGAACGACGTTGAAGTATCTTGTTTGGCTAAAGATCTACCCGAATTTATCGAAGTTGATGTTTCAGGTTTAGAGCTAGAAGGCGTTATTCACATTAGTGATTTGAAATTACCTGCTGGTGTTGAGTCGGTAGCACTTTCGCATGGCGAAGATCATGATTTGCCAGTTGTTGCTATTCACAAAACACGCGGTGGAAGCGCTGATGATGCTGGTGCTGAAGCCGAAGGCGGTGAAGAAGGCGGCGAAGCCTAAGCTTATTGCTTATGTTTAGTGGCATTAAATTGATTGTTGGTTTGGGTAATCCCGGCCAAGAGTACGACCGGACCCGGCATAACGCCGGGTTTTGGTTTTTAGATGAGGTCGCGCGCGATTGCGGTGTAAGTTTAAAACCAGATGCAAAAACTAAGGCCGATCTTGCTACAGCGTCAATAGCAGGCGAGCAAGTGCGATTATTAAAACCTATGACGTTTATGAATCGCAGTGGTTTTTCGGTTGCGACCTTAGCACGATTTTATAAAATCCAGGTTGAGGAGATTCTAGTTGCTCATGATGAATTGGATTTTGAGGCGGGTAAAGCACGCTTAAAAAAAGGCGGTGGTCACGGCGGACATAATGGATTGCGTGATATTATTGCTCAGCTTGGCAATCAAAAAGATTTTTTACGCTTGCGCATTGGTATCGGTCATCCTGGCGTGAGTCATTTAGTCAGCAACTATGTGCTCAATAAAGCTCCGCAAGCTGAACAACAGTTAATCGAAAACAGTTTGTTAGATTGTGCACGTGTAGTGCCGATGCTGGTGCAAGGTGAATTGCAAAATGCCATGCATCGATTGCATAGTGATTAATTTTGGGTGTGAACGTTTCTCGTAAACTTCCGATTATCAGTTTGAGTAACGTTAACAAAAAGAACATGCCTTCTGCCGTTAAGCGAGGGTTGGAATGAGAGCGATTTTATTTTGCTCTCATTCAATAAAGACAAGGAACAAACACCATGGGATTTAAATGTGGCATTGTCGGTTTACCAAATGTTGGCAAATCAACGCTGTTTAATGCCTTAACCAAGGCTGGCATTGAATCAGCGAATTATCCATTTTGCACCATCGAACCTAATGTGGGTGTGGTTCCTATGCCAGACAAACGGTTGGATACGCTGGCTGAAATCGTCAAGCCGCAAAAAGTGATTCCCACGGCCATGGAATTTGTTGATATTGCAGGGCTAGTTGCGGGTGCATCCAAGGGGGAAGGTCTGGGCAATAAATTCTTAGCGAATATTCGTGAAACTCAAGCCATTGCACATGTGGTGCGATGCTTCGAGGATGATGACATCACACACGTTTCTGGTGGCGTCGATCCCATTCGTGATATTGAAGTGATCAATACAGAACTCGCCTTAGCAGATTTAGATACCGTGGAAAAAAGTTTGAACCGTGTGGCGCGGACTGCAAAAAGCGGCGACAAAACCGCAGTCAAACAAAAAACATTATTTGAAAAAATTCGTGATCATTTAGATGCGGGTCATCCTGCACGTTCACTTGAGTTATCTGATGACGAGCGTGAGTTGGTTAAAGAATTACATTTGCTCACGATCAAACCCACTATGTATATCGCCAATGTTGCCGAAGATGGTTTTGATGATAATCCGCACTTAACTAAAGTTATCGAGCTGGCAAAACAAGAAGGTGCAGTTGTGGTGCCGGTGTGCGCAGCAATTGAAGCTGAAATTGCTGAACTCGAAGATGAAGAAAAAGCGGATTTTCTCTCGGACCTCGGCTTAGAAGAGCCGGGTTTGAACCGTGTCATTGGCGCCGGTTATGAATTATTGGGTTTGCAGACCTATTTTACTGCCGGTGTTAAAGAAGTTCGTGCCTGGACAGTGAAAATAGGTGCCACCGCGCCCCAAGCTGCTGCGGTTATCCATACAGATTTCGAAAAAGGTTTTATTCGCGCAGAAACCGTCGCTTATGATGATTTTGTCAAATATAACGGCGAAGCAGGCGCCAAAGAGGCCGGAAAATGGCGTCTCGAAGGTAAAGATTATATTGTCCAGGATGGCGATGTTCTGCATTTTCGTTTTAATGTCTAAGTGATTGTTTTTTCTAAGGGTTGATGTTGTTTTTGGTGTAAGTAAGCGCTTATTACACTTGACAAACAGGTCCAATATCTGGACAATTCGCCCTCCCTATCGTGGCTATGTAGCTCAGCTGGTTAGAGCACATCACTCATAATGATGGGGTCCCCTGTTCGAATCAGGGCATAGCCACCATTTCTTTTTTTGTTCTCAGAAGCTTGTTTGGAAGATGACCCATAAAACGGCAAATCTGCCACTTTATGCTTTGAATTCCCGACCCTTGTTTTATGCTTGCAAAATGAAATCGACAATTCAGAAACCATGCGTTTCCGTTGGTGTGGCTGTGAAAAGTCCGTGCTCTAAATCCATATTGGCAGAATAGCTAAAAGATATTGTGCTTGTATTACATGGGTGACGAGTTATTGTACTAACAATTTAAACATGTACCGAGCTGGTCATGAAAATGTTAACACGGCGATTGTGCTACTCCGCTTTAATTGTCACGCTGTTTCTTGTAGCTTGTAGGCCAAATCCGGGAACGAGCTTCAAGCTATCCAATGCCTTTGAGTTATGCAATCTACAGGACTTAACCCTTGTCATTAAATCGGGTGATCTAATTGTTTTTTCCGACGCTAAAGACAGAAAGCTAGCCAGTACAGAAAACTTTTCCGATTGCTTGGTATTGGATAACAGCTCACACCCAAATTTTCTATATTTTTTCTCATATATCTATGACAACAAGCCTGACCTAACTGACAAAGACAAATTACAAGCAGGGCAATTTAAACGCGCACTGCTCCATGATGGTTTTGATTAACAAGAAACAAAAGATTTTTCGAAATTTATGGTATTCATTTGAAAGCAAGAGAAAAATAGATTTGTGGTCATTGTTTGCGATAAACGAGAGCGCTATTTCGTAAACATAGTTGCCAGCAATATAGAAACATCAATATTTAATAATTTAAAAGAATAAGAGGGTAAATAATGGCTCAGCTAGATTGAGAGGATGAAGTAAAAATCAAAGAAATCTTTTCACACTTCTGCGGTCTGAAAATTCAACGCTGGCGAATCAATGATAAAGTGTTTGTTGAATTAGTAAAACTCATTCAGTCATCCCGTGTTAGTACAGAAGCCATACATTCTGTGTCTAGACACAATTTTTTAGGAGAGTCTGTGCGCTGGTTGCTAAAAGAAATAAATAAAGCAGTTTTACGTTTTCTGACTGATAAAGAAAATATGAATTATGTGCTATGAATGCATGTTGCTGCATTGGCGAGAAAGCTTGCGGTTTTGATGGCAGTGAATGGATTGTGAACTTAAATACTATTTTGAACTGAAAATGAAAAATAGATCATTTTCGTCTGCCGCTAAGGGAGCACTCTTGCTTGCTGAAATGATAGCGGTTTTGTCCGGTGCCTAAATTGATGAGGCTTGTTTGATTTCTAGTGAAATGGCATCGACTGGCATTCAAAATTTATTGAGACTTATCAAGTTACCCATTTTCATTATTTAATAGATAGCAGGATTTGCTATCTACTCACTATATAATGTTTTGTGGTTGCAGAAGTAGCGAATGCCTGGGCGTTGTAGTTCGCGACCAAAGCCCGAGTGTTTGATGCCGCCAAATGGAATTCTTGGATCACTTCTGACAATGCTATTGATAAAAACCATTCCTGCATCAATTTCTTTGGCTAATGCTTTTGCATGCTGCTTGTTTTCACTCCATATACTGGCACCTAATCCAAAGCGCGTATTATTGGCAATGTGAATCGCATGTGTTTCGTCTTGTGCGCGAATTATAGTAGCTACAGGGCCGAAAAGTTCCTCATCATGAGCAGGGATGCCAGTGTGCACGTTATCCAGTATACAAGGAGGATAAAAAAAACCAGTGCTTGGCAGGTTTGAGTGTGTTGCAATAATTTTTGCACCTTCAGCAACACTGCTTTCGACCTGTGAGTTGATAAGCCCTACTAAATCCTTACGTGCCATTGGCCCAAGTTGGGTGTTTTGGTCCAAAGGATCGCCAAGTTTCAATTTTTTTACGGCTTGCGAAAATGATTGAATAAATTGCTCTGTGATAGCTGGTGTAAGAATAAATCGTTTGGCATTTATGCAGCTTTGTCCCGATGTGAAAAAGCGTGATGCGACGGCTGCATTGACTGTCTCGTTGATGGGCGCATCTTCAAGTACAATAAAAGGATCAGAGCCGCCTAGTTCAAGCAAGACGGGTTTTAGATTATGGCCCGCTAGTGCTGCAACTATGCGACCGGTGTTTTCACTTGCGGTGATCGCAACGCCTTTGATGACTGGGCTGGAAATAAGTTTCTCGATTTTGTCCGCACCAATTAACAAGCAGCGAAAAACAGTCTTAGCAAAACCGGCATCGCAAAATATTTGTTGTATAATTTGCGCCAATTGTGGGATGGATGAGGCATGTTTTAATAAAACAGTATTACCGGCGAGTAAGGTGGGTATAGCAAAACGAAATACTTGCCAAAATGGAAAATTCCAAGGCATGATGCCAAGTATGGTGCCTAGTGGTTGGTGTAATACATAAGCGTCGTTAAAGCCAATCACTTCATCTCTGAGGAATGCTTCCGCATGTTCAACATAATAGTCACAGGTCAATATGCACTTATCAATTTCCGCCAAGGATTCGTTAATGATTTTTCCCATGCCAGTAGAAATACTAGTAGCAAACTGGCGTTTATTCTGTCGAAGAAGTTTAGCGAGATTTTGCACTTTCTCCTGACGATTACATATTGATAATCGTCTCCAATGATCAAAGCCTGCATCTGCTTGTTGTAAAAACAGTTGTATTTGTGAATCATTATGAGCATCGACGGTATACTCAATCGTTTCCGTAAAAGGATTAATCTGCGTGAGCATTGACTTGTGAGTTCCTGTTAGAGGCTACTGTTTGCGCTAGTGTTAAGCGGGTGCTGCCCTTGAACGGTTGATATTTTTCAGCAAAAAATTGGGTGCAGACTTCATCAGCAAAAAACTGACCTTTTGTAGTTAAAAAATAACAAGTAGATGTCTCTGCAAGCATGTCTAGTTGTTTTAGAGTAGCAATTTGTGTCGAAAAATAATCTTTGAATTGTAATCCGGTTGTTTGATGAAATTGTTTCTTATCTACTACATCGTTCTTTAGTGGCAGAATGAAACTACGTCTAACAAGATCATCCAGGCTTTGCCTCATTTGTTGTTTGACTGGAAGTTGGTCTTTATCAAGCATAGCGTAATATTTTTCTAAATCGCTATCACTAATGTTCACTGAAAATGTTCCTTGAACCTGAGACCAGGCGGATACACCTACGCCAATAATGTCGTAAAGCTTCAAAAACCAATCGCGCAAATAATGAGAGGAACTATAGGAATTCTTGGAAAATATGCGGCGTTGAAACTCGTAAAAACCATGGGATTCAGAAATAATTTTACCTAAGGCCTTCATTAAAAATATATCATCTGCTTTGAGAAATTGCTCTGGATTTTTGTTTTGCATATTGACAATTCTGCCTTGTCTTGCACCAGTGGGTTTAATGCGTAGGCGGAACAATTGAAAGCCGTCAATATCGAGTGCTACTGCTTGTAGTAGTTGTTGTTCCCATTGTTTGATGGTTTGTCCAGGATAACCATAAATCAAATCAATATAAATATTATTAAAGCCGAGCTTGCGCATATTGGATAAGGCCTTGAGTGTGTCTTCGTGAGTATGCGAACGCCCCATTTGTTTGAGTATTTGATTATCAAACGATTGCACGCCGAGACTGATGCGATCGACGCCATAGTCTTTCATGACATTCAAACGATGAATGCCGCTAGCACCAATTAACGTGCCGGGTTCTGCTTCCACAGAAAATTGGCTACAAGCACTTAGGTCGTAATATTTGTGATAGGCTTGTAGCAGGGTTTCCATTTGTCGCGCCTCGGGATATGTAGGCGTGCCACCACCCCATAAAACCGATTGCAAGGCAATTGGTGTTGCGTCTGCATTTGCTTGTTGTTGTAGCTGCATTTCTTTAATTAAATATTGTATATAACGATCAACCTCATTGCTCTTGCTTTTGCTTTTGGTGATCCAGTGGCAATAGGTGCAGCGTGACGGACAAAACGGAATATGCAAGTATCCAGTGTAGAGTCGTCGGCGATGTAGTCGATCATCGGAAGCTGTGTGAGCCTCATTCTGGTTTTCAATCATAATCGTTGGTGGATAGTTGACGACAGGAAAAAACAGATTGCCGTTATTGGGCAACAAACCACTGGCTTTTACTTCGTGCAAATTAAAGGCGTCAAGCATAGCTTTGGCTTGATGCAAAAAGGTTTGTGCGTGCTGCATGCAAAGAGCCTCTTAGGGGTTGACGTTAGCGAACGCTTTATTGGGTGTGTACGGACCTAATACCTTGCGTGCATAGTTAATAAAACGCAGTTCAGCAATATTATCTACATCAGCAGGATTCTTTATATATCGTTTTTGATACAACCATTGAGCATCTGCGCGCATGGTTTCTATATTTAACATGGCATCGGGATTCAAACCTACGTTGGCGACTTTGTCATAAGTAGCGCGGTCTTTTACTTTAGTATGTTTCATTAAAATATGAATTATCGTTTCTTTGTTGATATTGTTCTCAAATGCATCGTTATAATCACGCATGCCCTTGACATAGGCAACCATAAAGCGTTTAGCCATTTCAGGATGTTTGTTTATAAAGACTGGCGAATACATTATGACGGCGCTTTGTTGATTGGGATAGACTTCGTCGTCGCCCTTGACCCGAACCGCAATGCCGTTCTCAACTGCTTTTGCGACTAGCGGTTCAACTTGAATGGTTGCATCAATTGCGCCGTTGGCTAAAGCGACATTCATATCACCCCAGCTAAGATTGATTAAGCGCACATCGGACAAGTTCAACTGAGCTTGGTGCAAATATTTTTCCAAAACAATTTCCTGAGAAACACCCCGTGCAGTAAGCGCAATTGTCATGCCTTTTAAATCGCCGAGTGTTTTGTAGCGGCCTGAATCAACATGCGCTTTTCTGACCAATAAAGCGAGATAGCCGTGATTCGGTGTGACCGTTCCTTTATCTGCAACGACTTTTATGGGAATGTCGTTGGCGATTGCATTATATAATCCGGCATTGAGATTACCGCAGCCTACTAATAGCTGCCCGCTGGCGAGAAAAGGAATCATTTGTGCACCGGCTCGTGGTACGTGATTCATAATCAGATTTATACCTTGCGCTCGAAAATAGCCTTGTTCATAAGCGATGAATAGTCCGGCGGTACTCAAGGCCGGTGTAATGCCGATAGGGACGTTAAACAAAACTTCAGTTTGCGCCGCTGCTGATCCAATAAAAATTGAAAATGTTAGCAAATAAGCCGAATAAAACTTTTTCATGATGCTTGCCCCACATAACCAAATTGTTGTTAGGTCACCAAAGACTTGAAATCCGTAACTCGAAGCTTGTGGCCTTGGTTATTCATTTGTAGATTGGGACAAGTGTAGGATCGGCTTTATTAAGGTGCAACATGATCCTGGTCATGTTTTATCGCAACGGGCAGTACTTATGTTTTTTTATACTACAAATAAATTATTCACGATTCACCTAAGATATTTTTCTAGCTGTTACATGATTAGTAATGTTGGTCGTCAGCTAGACGTGATGATTACATTGCATTTCTGTCATAACTACTTAGAGCATTGCTTTAATAGTGCTATATAAGAAGCTGATAAGCTTTATATGTGAAAACAAAACTAGCCACATTCGTTCTTCAGTGTCGAATAAGTAGTCAAACAAAAATAAACCAAAGGTAAATAAAATAATGAAAGTTTTTGTAATTAAACAATACGGTCGTCAACCGTTATGTGTGAAAGATGTTTAGAATCCTGAAGTAGGTGAATATGATGTTCTGGCGGAAATATATACGGCCAGTGTAAATCTCCTAGACTTTAAATTGCGTGATGGCAAGGCAAAAATACTGCTTAAAAATTAAATGCCATTGACTATGGGAAATGACTTCCCTGGCGTAATTTCTCAAGTCGGTTCTAAAGTTAGGAAATTTAAAGTCGGTGATGAAATTTACGCAAGAGCAACAAAGAATCGTATTAGAACGTTTGCAGAATGTATTGCGATTAATGAAAATACCATAGCGCTTAAATCAAAAAATCTATCATTTGTTAAAGCGGCATCAATGCCATTAATTGGATTGATTTCATATCAAGTATTTAATGATATGATGACGCTGCAATATGGGCAAAAGATTTTGATTTAAGCAGGCGCGGGCGGCATCGGTAGCTTCGCTATTCAATTAGCGAAACACATGGGTGCTTATGTCGCAACTACGGTGAGTGAGCAAGGGTATGACTTGGTAGCTTCTCTCGGCGCAGACAAAATAATTAATTACAAAAAAATCATTAGAAACTATTTTGTCTGATTATGATGCGGTATTCGATACGCTGGGGGGTGATGCGCTGTATAAATCTTTTCAGATTGTCAAACCTGGTGACTGCGTGGCATCGATTAGTGGGATGCCCAATGCAAAGTTTGCAATGAGCCAAAATCTAGGATCAAGGAAAGCAGTTCTGTTTGCTCTAGTCTCACGTGGAATAACTAAAAAAGTTAAACAATTTACTGTGAATTATACTTATCATTTTATGAAAGATAGTGGCCTGCAATTGCACATTATTCGTGACTATTATGAACAAGGCAAAATACAACCAATCATTAATCGAGTCTTAGCTTTTTCGCAAACACAAGACGCCTTGGCCTACATGGAATCAGTGCGGGCCAAAGGAAAAGTGCTGATAAAGAATATATAATGCACTTTGACAGTCCTATGTTGATAAATTTGGGTTTTAGCAAACTAAAATAGAAAATCCTTATGATCCGGCACGACTCGTGTTATCAGTTTAGCTGGTTAAACTGAGTACTAAATAGAGGTAAAAATCCAAGTTGGAGCACCTAGAGCAACGGCAAAAACTCAGTATCATGTTTGCCATTATGGCAGCTATGTTATTTGCAGCACTTAATCAAACCATTATTAGTACGGCATTGCCGCATATGATTTCAGATCTGGGAGGTATAGAATATTTTAGTTGGATATTTACCGCTTATATTTTAGCTGCTTCGGTGCCTGCAGTTGTAGTGGGACGACTGTCGGATATTTATGGACGTAGGCCGTTCATACTTGCAGGTATTGCTATTTTTATTTTTGCGTCGGTATTATGTGGTTTGGCGAGCGGAATAATTGAGCTTATCATCTATCGCATTATTCAAGGTGTCGGCGGCGGAATTATTATGGCGACTTCGTTTACCGCAGTAGGTGATTTATTCTCGCCCCGAGAACGCGGTCGCTGGCAAGGTTTTCTTGGCACGAGTTTCGGCGTTGCCAGTGTCTTTGGACCTACTCTGGGTGGATATATTGTTGATCACTGGCATTGGAAGTGGGTGTTTTGGGTATTTATTCCCGTCGGTATTGTTGCGTTTGTTTTAATTATGATTTTGTTCCCTTCAGTGCCACAAAAAACAAAACAAAAAATCGATTACACTGGCGCACTACTACTCAGTCTATGTGTAATTCCATTATTATTAGCTGCGACCTGGGCAGGACAACAATATGCTTGGGCTTCATGGGAAATTATTGGCTTGCTTGCTAGTGCAGTTATTGCCTTGATGTTGTTCATTTTTGTTGAACGTCGTGCATCTCACCCCATTCTACCGCTGCAATTATTCAGCAATAGTGTTTTCAGTTTATCCAACGTTATAGTTTTTGTCATTGGTGCCAGCATGTTTGGTTCCTTGCTATATGTGCCGCTGTACTTGCAAGGTGTTTTGGGCTTATCGGCAACAGTATCGGGATCAATGCTTATGCCAATGACTTTGAGTTTAGTTGCGGCCAGTATTCTAGGAGGCCAGTCCATAACACGTAGTGGACGTTATAAAAATCTTGCATTTTTTGGTTTGGCTGTAACAGCAGTGGGCATGTATTTATTGTCGACAATGAACCAAGAAACCCAATTGTCCGTAGTTTTTGCCTATGTGATGATTGTTGGTTTGGGATTAGGTATTGGCATGCCCGTGTTCAACTTAAGCATTCAAAATGCCGTTGATCACGGAGATCTTGGTGTGGCCACCGCAACTGGACAATTGTTTCGTCAGCTCGGTGGAACACTTGGTGTTGCGCTAATGGGAACGGTGATGGCTCACACCATGCATCAACAACTTGAAAAAAATCTTGAAAATGATTTTGATTCCAAACAACTATCAAGCTTGCCACGCCAAGTGCTTGACCATATGGAAGAGCCGCAACTACTGATTAACCCTGGGCAACTGGCCGAAGTTAGTCTTGCCTTATCGCCCGATATGCAGACACTTTTGCAACAACTGATATTCGCCATGCGTGAAGCACTTAATAGTGGTCTTTCCAATGTATTCATCAGCGGCAGTATTGCCATGAGTTTCGCTGTATTTTTGGTTCTTTTTCTCCGTGAAATTCCATTGCGCGATAGCAATGAAAAAAATACAAAAACGACTAAACAGAAAGACAATAACCAGTAGTTGTCATAAAATTGAAGCAACGGTAAAAACTCTCAGTCTAAATAGCTAAAGGCGTGAGGCTTTCGAAAAATGAGCTTTGGAAGCTTGCCTATAATAGCATCTTGCGACGATATTCTCGTGGGGTTTTGCCAGTCCATCGCTTGAACGCACGATTAAAGGAGCTTTGTTCAGAAAAACCAAGTAGAGAACCAATTTCAGGTAAAGATAAATCGCTAGCCTGTAATTTTGTTTTGGCTAACTCTGCGCGTACTTCATCTGCTAAATCAGCATACATAACGCCTTGTTTGTCGAGGCGTCGTTGCAGAGTACGTGGACTCATATTAAGTTTCTCTGCAACGTTTTTTCGAAGTGCCTCGCCACCGTGTAGTTCACGTACAATTTGTTTACGCACTTGGCCTACAAAATCGTCTGGCAGTGGGCGTTTTTCCAACAACATACGTGCATGTTCATCTAATACACTCATTAATTGTTGATCACTAGTGGGTAAGGGCTGGTTCCAGCTGTCGCGGCATATCACCAGTATGCCTACCGGAGCGTCGTATTGTAATGTAGTTCTGAAAAAATCTTTATGTGCTTGTGAATTAATTGGTGATGAAAAGGGAAGGCAAATACGCTTCGGCGTCCAGCTCTCAGTGGTGATTTGACGTATTCTTTTTGTCATAAAAGAAAAAACAAATTCATAGGCGTGTGGCCAAATTGTGCCGATATTAGAGCTCATGCATATGGCAATGTCATCATTTCTCTCCTGAATCTCCCAATGAATCCAAGTATTAATTAGAGCCGTGTAACGACAAATATTCTGAATTGAAGCACCAACCGTCGCGGCATGTATCATGAGATAATCCAGGTATTTATAGTCACCAATTTCGACTTGTTGCGCCGTATGCATGCCTAGAAGTGGATCGCCTGAGAGTTGAAAAGCGTTTTGCCAAAACGCCCGCATTTGACAAAAACTGATTTCCCCATCGGGGTTTTCTGCAGTTTCCCGGTCGATTCCTGCCAGATTCAATAATTCATTTGCATCAACACCTTTGGATTCAACGGTCTTGAGTACCATGCGTACTGTCGCTGTCGTGCATCGGTGTTCAATCATTAACATTCCTACTCTTTGTCTTCTAAGGCTAAAAATGTGACCCCTAGCGTCAATATTGCCCGGCTAGGTTTTGTTACTCTAATGCCTGGTTAAGCAGTTCGAATTCACGAGCGTGTGTGTTGGTAGCTCGTTCCATGTAGATAACATATATAAACTAAAATAAGTGGGAATAGCAATATGAAACAGAAAATTTGATTAATCAGTCTGTGATGAAGCAAATGAATGTAATGAGTTGTTATGAGTAAATTATGGAGTTTATTTCTGATTTTAACGTTATTGTTTTCAACACTGGTATCCGCCGTGGAGCAATAGCCAACGGTTTTCGGTCATTGGAAAAGTATTGATTATGTGACTGGTCTCGCTAGAACGATTGTGGAGCTTTATGAAAAAAACGGAAAGCTTTATGGAAAGATTGTAAAGCTTTGTCGGAGGCCTCATAAGGACTCAAGTCCAGTATATGAAAAGTGTTAAGGTGAAAATAAAAAAATTGTGGGGATGGCTATCATTAATGGCTTGGAGATAAATGGTGAGCAATCGGATGGAGGGAAAATACTAGACCCTGATAGTGGCGAGTTTTATCAGTGTGAGTTATGGCTTGAAAGTGGAAACTTGCTGGTCCGGGGCTATATATTGTTTTTTTTCGAACACAAACCTGGCTGCCATTGGAAACTGCAAGCCCAAAAAAACATAAACACACCCGGCGATTAAACAAGATAGCCTAGCCAGTACTTCAGTTTAGATCAAGATTAGTCAGTCAGTGCATATGGCTGAATGAACAAATGAATAGTTAGTGAGGATATACAATGAAAGCATTCGAAAGCAAAATACCACCGCCCATTGTGGCTCTGTTGTTCGCCATCTTAATTTGGTGGATGGCTGGTAATCTACCAACGACAGAAATAGATAATGCGCTGAAATTGTTTGTTGTTGGTTTGCTAGTAACCACTGGGCTGTTATTTGATCTTTTCGGCTTGATAAACTTTCGTAAAGCAAGGACAACGGTGAATCCGGTAAAACTTGATGCTACTTCAGCGCTTGTGAGCACGGGAATTTACAAAATAAGTCGTAACCCCATGTATGTTGGATTGACATTTTTCCTGACGGCCTGGTGTATATATTTGAGTAGTCTAATTGCGATATTAGGAGTGACTGGCTTTGTTTTATATATCCACATATTTCAAATATTGCCGGAGGAACGAATGCTAAGTAAGTTGTTTGGTGACGAATATAAAAAATATCAATCCAGAGTGCGTCGATGGTTGTAATGGTATCGCTTGGAATCATGTCAGACGTTTCAATCAATAAATACAAAACTTCTTTTTAATAAAGAAAGTAAATCGGGAGAGTGCCATGGAAGTCGGTCAAAGTTTGCCACGAATAATTTTGCCAGCAATCGACGGCTCAGAGTTTGATAGCAAATCACTAAAAGGTAAGAAGTATTTAATTACCTTTTTTCGTTTTGCTACTTGTCCCTTATGTAAACTGCGGGTGGCACAGCTAGCCAAATTAAAAGCTGAGTTGGTGGGCAACTGTGAAGTAGTAACTATATTTGAGTCAGAAATTGAGCATTTAAAAAAGCATGCGAATAAGCAGATTGCTATATTTCCAATATTGGCTGATTACAATCGGCAATATTATGAATTATTTGGTGTAAAAAAATCGTTGTTGGGCTTATTTAGAGGTATACCTTTTCGTCTGCCAACCGTAATGAAAGCGATGCTCTCGGGTTACTTTCCTCAAGAGATTTCATCACGCTTTTTTTCCATGCCCTTGTCTTTGCTTGTCGATGAGCAGGGAATAATTCGATCCATTTATAATGGAAAGGACGCTGGTGATCATATGCCATTAGAACAAATTATAAAATTCGCAAAGAAAGGGGCTGGCGATTGAACATGCTAGTATTTTTGTTTGCTTGCTTAGCACACAAAATAGGCTTTTCGGTACGATGTTTGTTGT
>Ga0224506_10000331_pt1 | contig 42882 bp, 39 predicted proteins | sample SF_Jan12_sed_USG_2_FD_169108 | JGI IMG/M metagenome (GOLD analysis project Ga0224506, IMG submission 169108) | Sediment microbial communities from San Francisco Bay, California, United States - SF_Jan12_sed_USGS_8_1 | ecosystem: Environmental > Aquatic > Marine > Sediment | place: USA... | reverse complement strand
TTAACTCGGTAATGATATCGAGGGTTTCGTCAACAGATAAAGTTGTCTGGGTGACATAGGCAAGCGTTCTATCTGCTGCGATAGCAAGCTCAGAGACGTCGTCGATGGATTCGATCAGATGGATTTTCCCGCCATACTGGTCGTCAAATCGTCCCAGTGTGCCTTCGACTTCCGGGTGGCCCTTATGTCCAATTAATACCACATCATGAGAGGCTTTTGCGTGGCGTACAACTTCCATATGTACTTTGATAACCAGCGGGCAGGTTGCATCAAAGATTTGCAGGCTGCGTGCTTTTGCTTCATCCTCGATTTTTTTGGAAATGCCGTGTGCGCTAAAAATAACAGTGGCATCGTCGGGAATCTCGTCAAGCTCTTCAACAAAAATGGCGCCTTTGTTGCGCAGATCATTGACAACGTGTGCGTTATGTACAATTTCATGGCGCACATAAATAGGCGCGCCAAAACTTTTAATGGCACGTTCAACGATTTCAATCGCGCGGTCAACGCCGGCACAAAACCCCCGCGCTGATGCCAGCTTGATTTCGATAGGGTCAGTCATTTTTAACCTGCAGAATTTCAACCTCAAAGACCAGCATGTTGCCGGCCAAGGGGTGGTTAAAATCAACCGAGACTTTGTCTGCGTTGACATCAATGACGACACCGTTGATGTCATCACCTGCCGGTGTGTCAAAAGCAATCACCAGACCTTTTTCAGGCGTGATGTCATCGGGAAAATCGGCCGTGTTAAGGTCGTGAATATTATCGGGATCCCGGTGGCCGTAGGTTTGTTCAGGCGTCAGTGTAATGCTCTGTTTATCACCGACGCACAGCTCAAGCAGTGACAGCTCCATGCCCTCAGTCAGGGTTTGCTCGCCCATGGTGAATTCAAGTGCTTCATCGCCAAAGCTGCTTTCGAGTTCAGTGCCGTCTTCCAGAGAGATTCGGTAATGCAAGCTAACGTGGCTGTTTTGGTTGATGGATAGCGGCATGTTAATGGCTTCCTGTTTTTTCAGGTTTCTGTAGAAAGGTGACTAAAATTAACAACATAACACCGCCACTGATTGCCATATCGGCAACATTAAAGGCAGGCCAGTGATAGCTTTTGTAATAAACATCAAGAAAGTCGATGACGTGGCCGAAGATTAAGCGGTCAATGAAGTTGCCGATAGCACCACCGAGAACAAGGCTAATGGCTAAAGATTCGGTCTTATTATCTGACTTTTTTAACCAGAAAAAAAGTACGCTGCTGATGACCAGTGTCAAAACAAGAAAAAACCAGCGCTGCCAGCCACCGGCATCGCTTAAAAAACTAAATGCGGCGCCTTCGTTGAAGGCAAGGGTGATATTGAAAAACGGCAGCACGCTGACGCGTTCGTAAAGCTGCAGAGAGTTATCGGCAATTTGTTTTGTTATCTGGTCGATAACAATGATGACAAAACTGATGCTTAACCACTTAGTCATAGGATGCTTCAATATATTCATGTCAAGTCTCTCAGGCAAATTCACGTCGTTCACCATCGGCTTCGACATTTTCGACGCAACGGCCGCACAGTTCTGGATGAGCTGAATGCTGACCAACGTCTTCACGGTGATGCCAGCAGCGGTCACATTTTTTATGTTCAGAGGCATGGGCCTTTACAGCGATTTTCTGCTCACCAATTTCAGTGACCTCGGTGCCCTGAGGTATAGCGTCTAGTGAATTTAACTGTACCGATGAGGTGATTAATACAAATCGTAATTCATCTCCGAGTAATTCAAGCTGGCTTTTTAAATCTGCGCTAACGAATAAATCAACTTCAGCATCGAGTGAAGAGCCAATGGTTTTTGATACCCGTAAGGGCTCCAGCTGTTTGCTAACGGCGGTACGCACTTGTAATACCGTATTCCAGTATTCATGATTAAGTGTGTCGTCAGTGGTCAGTTCGAAAAGCCCGTGATACCAGTTTTTAAGATGCACAGACTGGCCATCATTACCCGGAATAGCGGCTGCAATGTCTTCAGCTGTAAAACTCAAAATAGGCGCTAACCAGCGGCTCATGGCTTCGATGATATGATAAAGTGCTGTCTGTGCTGAGCGACGGGCAGCGCTGTCTGCCTGGGTGGTGTACTGACGGTCTTTAATGATATCGAGATAAAACCCCCCCAGTTCATTGGCGCAAAAGTTATGCAGCTTTTGATAAATGATGTGGAAGTTATAGCTGTTATAAGCTTCAATGATTTCAGCCTGTAACTTTGCCGTATGTGAAACTGCCCAGCGATCTAATGCCAGCATATTGCCCGCGGGTATAGCATCTGTTTCGGGGTTAAAGCCGTTTAAGTTGGCTAACAAAAAACGAGCGGTGTTTCGAATGCGGCGGTAAGAGTCGGCTGTGCGTTTAAAGATTTCATCCGATACACTCATTTCTGCAGAGTAATCACTGGAGGCCACCCATAAACGTAAAATGTCAGCGCCCAGTGCGTTACATACTTTTTGCGGCTCGATGGTATTGCCTACCGACTTCGACATTTTTTTACCACTGGCATCGACCGTGAAACCATGCGTGAGTGCCGTTTTATAGGGTGCCTTAGCATTAATGGCAACGCCTGTTAATAAGGAAGACTGGAACCAACCGCGGTGCTGGTCAGAGCCTTCCAGATATAAATCTGCAGGTGACTGTAAATAGTCACGGGCTTCTAGCACGGCCTGATGCGTGACACCTGAATCAAACCAGACGTCCAGAGTGTCGACAACTTTATCGTAGTCAGAGGCGTCATCACCTAATAACTCGGCGGCATCAAGATTGAACCAGGCATCAACGCCCTGCTGTTCGATTTTTAAGGCGGCCTGCTCAATCAGCGCAGAGGTGTCAGGGTGTAGTGCCGCCGTTTCTTTGTGAACAAACAGCGTGATGGGGACGCCCCAGGTGCGTTGTCTGGAGATGCACCAGTCCGGCCGGTTGTTAACCATGCTTTCAATACGCGCCTGGCCCCAGTCGGGTAACCAGTTGGTTTCTTTGATGGCTTTATTGGCAGCATCGCGCAAACCATTTTGAGTCATGCTGACGAACCACTGCGGGGTAGCGCGGAAAATGATCGGGGTTTTATGGCGCCAGCAATGCGGGTAGCTGTGACTGAGTTTGCTGTGGTTTAGTAAGACACCATTTTCTTTTAGTTTTTCCAGCACAATAGGGTTGGCTTTATTGACGTGTTGTCCGCCGACCAGCTCAGTTTCAGCAACAAATATACCGTTACTGCCAACCGGGTTATAAACTTCAAGATTATACTTAAGGCCAACCGTGTAATCATCCTGACCATGGCCGGGAGCCGTATGCACGGCACCTGTGCCGGCGTCGGTGGTGACGTGTTCTGCTAAAATCAAAGGCACCTGGCGGTCATAGAGTGGGTGTTGCACCAGCATGTTTTCGAGTTGGGCACCTTGGCAACGTGCCAGCACGGTTACCGCTTCATCACTATAACGCTGGCTTGCCGACTCGTATAAGGCTTCGGCTAAGATCAAACGCATCGAGCCAAACTCAGTATTGGCCTGAACTAAAACATAAGTCAGATCCGGATGCAGTGAGACGGCCATATTCGCGGGCAGGGTCCAGGGTGTAGTAGTCCAGATGACTACCGCAATGTCGCCCTCGCCTTTATCCGTAGCAAAGGCTTTTAAAACTTCGGCGCTATCGGCTACTTTAAAGGCTACATCAATCGCAGGAGAAACCTTGTCCTGATGTTCAACTTCAGCTTCTGCTAATGCGGAGCCGCAATCAAGACACCAGTGCACGGGTTTAGAGCCTTTGTGCAGGTGGCCGTTATCAACAATTTTGCCCAATGAGCGAACAATGTCGGCTTCAAACTTATAGTCCATTGTCAGGTAAGGGTTATTCCATTCACCCTGAACACCTAAACGGATAAAGTCACGACGCTGGCCGTCAACCTGTTTGCCGGCATACTCGCGGCATTTCTTGCGGAAGGTGGTGGCATCAACTTTTACACCGGCCTTGCCTATTTTTTTCTCAACCTGTAATTCGATGGGCAAACCATGGCAATCCCAGCCCGGAACGTAGGGTGCATTCTTTCCAGACATGGTCTGGCTTTTAACAATAATGTCTTTGAGGATTTTATTAACAGCGTGACCGATATGAATATCACCGTTTGCGTACGGCGGGCCGTCGTGCAATATAAAGGGCTCACAACCTTCGCTTTTTTGGCGAATCTGGCCGTACAAATCATTTTCTTGCCACTGGGCAAGAATCTGAGGTTCGCGATTGGGCAAATTGCCACGCATCGGGAAGTCTGTATCGGGGAGATTGAGGGTGTGTTTATAGTCAGCCACTTGGGTTTCCTGAATTTAAGAATTAGTCGGTTTGGTTAAAATATTCTTGGGCACGATCACAGTCTTTATGAATCTGCGATTGTAACGCATCCAGCGAATCAAATTTTATTTCTTCTCGTATTTTATGCTTAAAGTTTACACAAACATGACGTCCATAAATGTCGTCAGAAAAATCAAACAAATGTACTTCAAGTTGCACGTTAATGCCGTCAATTGTTGGCCGGTTGCCAATATTCGCGACGCCATTAACCGTCTGTTCCGCGATTTCCATGGTCACCGCATAAACCCCGCTGAGCGGGATGTTGCGGTGAAAGAGTTTGAGGTTGGCGGTGGGGAAACCAATGGTCCGGCCGCGTTTGTCACCGTGCGCCACCCGGCCACAAATATTATACGGGTGCCCCAGCATCTCGGCCGCCAGTTGCAGTTGTCCGATATTTAATGCATCACGAATTCTGGTGCTGCTGATACGTTCATGGTGGTGGATTTGAGTGGCAGTATCCTCAACTTCAAAACCATATTTCTCACCGGCCTGTTTTAAAGTCTTGAAATCGCCGGCTCGGCCTTTGCCAAAACGAAAATCATCGCCAACCAGCAGATACTTTACCTGCAGCTGTTTTACCAGAATATCTTCTATGAATTTATCAGCGGGCATTTCAGCCAGCTGCTGGTTGAATTTCAAACACAGCAGAAAATCAGTGCGGGTGGATTGTAGCGCAAGGAATTTTTCCCGCAGCCTGTTGAGGCGGGCAGAACTTTGTTCATGGGTAAAATATTCATGCGGCAGTGGTTCAAAGCTCATGACGCCGGCAGGGCAGTGCAATGTTTCAGCCTTAGTTTGCAGGTGCTGGATAATCGCCTGATGACCGAGGTGCACGCCGTCAAAATTACCAATGGTTAATGCGCAGCCTTTAAATTGAGGGTGTAAATTTTGAAGACCGCGGATTAGATGCATAAATGACTGTTTTTTGGCTATATTAAAGGGCTGAAAGAAACAGATTATACGGCTTTTTAGCTCTAAAGGCTCGGTCGCTACTGCAAAATTCACGCTTTTTATCTAAATTATCAGCGTTTTAACTGATGAGGGCGCATGCCCATTAACAGCAGGCTAAGCAGATAAATCAGAAAAGCCGCACCAATGCTTAGACTGAGATTAAGCACACGTTCAAGCAGGCTCCAGTTTGACCAGATGTACAGGTCGGGCAGCCAGTAAAGGATGAAAAGCGCAAGCAAGCTGTTAGCAATGATGATTTGGCTATTGAAACGTGCCCATTGCTTTTGCGGCCGATAAATATTTTGTTTTTTCAAAGCCAGCAGGAGCATTACCGCATTCAGATAAGCCGATGCTGAGGTGGCTAAAGCCAGGCCGACGTGGGGGGCTTCGTAGTTTGTCAAAACCATTGGCACGACAAAAACGATGTTTAAAAACATGTTCGCGATCATGGCTTTGACCGCAATTTTCATCGGTGTTTTGGTGTCCTGTCGAGCATAAAAAGCCGGTGCCAGTATTTTTATGAAGATAAAAGCCGGTAAGCCCAGTGCATAGGCCATCAGGCTGAGCGATGACATATAACTATCATGCTGGCTAAATTCACCGTACTGAAACAAGGTGGACAGTATCGGCGCTGATAACAGCAGCAAGCCCAGGCCGGCGGGTACCGCAATCAGCATGACGAGCCGTAATGCCCAGTCAAGCGTGTGGTTAAAGTCTTCGCTGGACTTGTTAGCGTGTTGTTTTGACAGGTTTGGCAAAATCACAGTGGCCAGTGCAATGCCGAAAACACCGAGCGGAAATTCCACCAGACGGTCAGAGAAATAAAGCCAGCTGACGCTACCAGCCATCAAAAAAGAGGCGATCACCGTATCGAGCAACAGGTTTATCTGTGCGACAGAAGAACCAATGATGGCAGGTATCATCAATTTGCTGATTTTTTTCACACCCTCATGGTCACGTTTAAGGCGTGGTCGCGGCATCAATCCGAGTTTGATTAAAAAAGGAATCTGAAAAGCAAGCTGGGTCAATCCGGCCAGCGCAACACCCCATGCCAGTGCAATAACCGGTTGCTCAAACAAAGGAGACAGCCAAAGTGCCGCGCCAATCAGGCAGATATTCAGAAAAACGGGCGTGAAGGCAGGTACTGCAAACTGATTAAAGCTGTTTAAGATACCACCTGAGAAAGCCACTAAAGAAATAAAGAAGATATAGGGGAAAGTGATGCGCAGCATGTCTGTGGTCAGCGCAAAACGATCGGCCTCATCATAAAAGCCGGGTGCAAATATCATTACCACTAGCGGTGCGGCCGCTATGCAAAGGCTGGTGATCAATAATAAAACCCCGCCGAGGCTGCCGGCAACATGATCGAGCAGGTCAATTAATGCAGCGCGTGAGCGGGTTTCTTTATATTCGGAGAAGACAGGCACAAAGGATTGTGCAAAGGCGCCTTCGGCAAACAGGCGGCGCAAGAAATTGGGGATCTTAAAAGCCACGAAAAAGGCATCTGTGGCGGCGCTGGCACCAAAAATGTGGGCAAAGATAATATCACGAGCCAAACCCATAAAACGGGAGATCGTGGTCATAGCGCTGACAATGGCGGTAGATTGAAGCAGTTTCACGTGAGATATCGTATGTTTCTTATGATGGTGTTTTGATTCAAAAGCTATTCTATGCCACAGCAAGGTAGAGTCACAGGGCTTTAGTGAGAAAAGAGTAAATATTTATGTAGCCAACGCGATTAAAATCAGTGGCGGTTTAATAAGCGTATTTGAATCCGCGTTTGTGACAGTGTGCCCTGTTTCAGTCGGGCAAATGCTTTTATCTTTTTATAATGGCGCAATTGTATTGATCTATCGGCATAAAGCTGGCAGAATACGCGATCTTTAAATTTGATGTGAATGGAGATTTCCATTGGCTAATTCCGCACAGGCGAGAAAACGTGCTCGTCAGGCTGAAACAAGGCGTCAGCATAATGCTGGTATGCGTTCTATGTTTCGTACGTACGTTAAAAAAGTTGTTTATGCTGTTGAAGCAGGCGAAAAAGCTCAGGCTGAAGACGCTTATAAAGCAGCAGTTCCTGTTATTGATGGTATGGTCTCTAAAGGCTTGATCCACAAGAACAAGGCAGCTCGTCATAAAAGTCGCCTAAATGCTACTGTTCGTGCAATGTAATTGCGGCATTTAGTGTTGATATAAAAAAGCCGGTTTTTACCGGCTTTTTTATTGCCTGAATAATATCGATTCTGATCTAAAATCAATAAATAGTCTTCTTTTGGGAATACAGATGAGCTCAAATCAATATGACTTGTTAATTATAGGTGCCGGTGTTTCGGGCACCGCGTTACTGTATATGGCGGCAAAATATACAGATATTGCGCGTATTGGGCTGATAGAAAAATATGCAGCGCCGGCACGTGTCAATTCATTATCCAGTAATAACAGTCAGACCTTGCATTGTGGTGATATTGAAACCAATTACACGCTGGATAAGGCGCTTAAGGTGAAGCGGGCTGCCAGCATGTTACGAAATTATGCCACGGCGCTGCCGGATAATGATCACGTTATTTTCAAGTTTCCAAAAATGGTGCTGGGTGTGGGTGAAAAGGAATGTCAGCAGCTACGAGAGCGGTACAAAATCTTTTCGCCGCATTACCCTGATTTGAAATTGCTGGATAAAAAAGCGATTGCCAAAATTGAGCCGGCTGTCGCGATGAAAAATGGCCGCTTCCGTGACGATGAGGTGGTGGCGCTGGGTTCAACTGATGAGTATACCGCGGTAAATTTCGAGGCATTGTCTCGCTCGTTCGTCAGGCAGGCCCGGCAGGTAGATGACAAAGAGATTGATATTCATTTTAATGAAAGTGTGTTGCACATTAAAATTGAAAAAGAGCGTTTTCTGGTCGAAACAAACGGTACCTGTTATCAGACCAAATCGTTAGTGGTGTGTGCCGGTGGCCATAGCTTAAAACTGGCGCACGACCTGGGATATGGTTTGCACTATTCCTGCTTGCCGGTTGCCGGCAGTTATTATTTTGCCCCGCATTGTTTAAATGGCAAGGTTTATACCGTGCAAAATGATGCCTTACCCTTTGCAGCGATTCATGGTGATCCGGATGTGCTGGTACCGGGAGAAACACGATTTGGACCAACCGCGCTGGTGCTGCCTATTCTTGAACGTTATAACCTGAGCACCTTGCCTGACTTTCTACAGGTCTTTCGTTTTGATCGTAAGGTCGCCAGGGTGCTTTGGGATTTGTTGCGGGTGCGTGATATCAGAAATTATATGTTTAAAAATATTCTGTTTGAAATCCCGCTGATCAGAAAACTTTTATTTCTCAAAGACGTGCGAAAAATTGTGCCTTCATTGAGGCTCAAAGACCTGACGTTTGCACGCCGTGTTGGCGGTATTCGCCCGCAACTGATCGATAAGCTCAATGCAAGGCTGCTAATGGGTGAAGCCAAGATCGATACCGGCATAGGTGCGATATTTAACATGACACCCTCACCGGGTGGCACATCCTGTCTTGAAAATGCCGAGATCGATATGCGAACCGTGGCCCGGTTTTTAAAGCTGACAGTGAATGACGAAATGATTAAAAAGGATTTACTCGGAGATGATGTGCGACATAATAACGCCGATTTTCCGGGGCGTGTGCTCAGCGGGGAAGATTCAAAATAGTAGCGTTAATGATTGGGCTGGCCTGAAGGCAGCCCTGTGTTAAGCTTTTTTGAGCTGTTGGCCGCTAGTGAGGGTCTCATAAGCCGCCGCGCTGATAACAATCAGCCCGCCGGCGATGGTTTTCCAGTCGGGCAGTTCTGCCAGAAATAGCGCGGCAAATAAACTGCCGTAAACGACCTGCATGCAGCCCACCAGACTGGCGGTTTTGGCTTTCAGGTGCAATAAGCTGTGAGCAAATAAGGTATGTGGCAGAGCGGTAAAAAAGACCCCCAGAATGAGTAACTGGAGCCATTGTGCCTGGCTAACATCAACCATGACGTCGCCAGCAAAAGGCAGCAGCAGCAATATCACAACGAGCGTTTGATAAAATAAAGCTTGCCGTGCCGGATAGGCGTTGAAGTAACGGCCATGAATGATGTTTCTGATGGCAAATAAGAATGCAGATAACACGCCCCAGAGCACGCCTTGTGTGGTCTGATTATTAATAGAGAACTCAGGAACCAGTAAATAGATACCCAATAAAACGACTGTGGCGCTGATGATGTCTTTAATATGAGGGCGCTCTCCATGGAATAAAGGCTCGAGAAAAACAGTAATAACGGGATAGGTATAAAGCGCGATGATGCCGACAGCTATCGACGAAACTTGCATGGCATGAAAATAAGTCACCCAGTGAGTGGCGAGGAAAAAACCCAGCACGATGGCAACCAGATAATCGCGCCTGGATGCCAGCAATAAGGATTCGTTGAGGTATTTGATATAAATGGCAATGGCTGCAATCGCAAAAATGCTGCGAAGCAAGGTGATCTCGATAGCCGACAGGCTGATCAGCTTGGAAAATAATGCGGTCAGGCCAAAGATAAGTACGGCAGAGTGGACGGATAAAAGGCCTTCGCGATGTTGTTTCATAGAGTGTTCCGGTTAAGTAAAATGTATTTTAACGGTTTAGTTTTGTACTAGATACAAGTATGTAATTTGTTTTGAAAATGAGGTTCAGGATTGGAACTGTTTGATGTCATTATTATCGGTGCGGGTGCCTCGGGTCTGATGTGCGCGATCACAGCAGCCCAGCGTGGACGAAAAGTACTGGTCATTGAGCGTAGCAATAAAATCGGCAAGAAAATCCTGATGTCAGGTGGTGGTCGCTGTAACTTTACCAACTACACGGTTGAAGCTGGCCATTATATCTGTCGCAATCCTCATTTTGTTAAGTCTGCCTTGAGCCAGTATACACAATGGGATTTTATATCACTGGTAGCAAGCCATGGTATCGCCTTTCATGAACGTGATCACGGCCAGTTGTTCTGTGATGACAGTGCAAAAGATATCTTAAACCTGTTAAAGAGTGAATGCGATCAGGCCGGTGTCGAAATTCGACTGCGCTGTGAAGTTGAAAAGATTTCACATGATAAATCTGCCCACGGTAAATTCTATCTGAAAACAAAAACAGCTGAATTAAGTTGCGATTCACTTGTGATTGCAACCGGCGGTTTGTCGATACCGACCCTGGGCTCATCCGCTTATGGTTATCAGGTTGCACGGCAGTTTGGGCTAGATGTGTTTGATGTCAGGGCCGGGCTGGTGCCGTTCACCTTCAGTGACTGGTTTAAGGTAGTGGCCGAAAACAACTCAGGCACGGCTGTGAAAGTGACAATGCAGAGCAATGGCCACAGCTTTACAGAAAACATGCTGTTTACACACCGCGGGCTGAGCGGGCCGGTGGTCTTGCAAATATCAAACTACTGGCAACAGGGCGATGCAATAAGCATCAATTTATTACCGGATCTGGATGTCAGACAGTTATTGTTCAAAAAGAAACAGTCGGCACCAGCGGCGCTACTTAAAAAAATATTATCAACGCATTTGCCGGCGAAGCTGGTCGCCGATCTGGGGCTAAAATTCTGGCCAGCAGTGGCTGAAAAAGCCGTCGCTGAGATAGCCGATGCGGTATTAATCGAGGTCGCTGACGCGGTTTCGGCGCTGCGTTTAAAGCCCTCCGGTACGGAAGGCTACCGCACAGCTGAAGTGACTTTGTCGGGGGTTAATACGGATGAAGTATCATCCCAGTCAATGCAGTCAAAACGCCAGCCAGGGTTGTATTTTGTCGGTGAGGTGTTAGATGTGACTGGGCATTTAGGCGGCTATAATTTCCAGTGGGCCTGGTCCTCAGGTTATGTGGCGGGGCGCTCGGTATAATAGGCTGATTGCTGTCAGCTATTGTCGGGGCTTTATTTATGTCCTCTATATGTCCTGTTCTTGAAATGTTGCTGTGTAGTTTATAAAGTTAGAGTGTTGTATTTTGAACAAAACGATTTATTTCAGGAGCGTTGTGTGATCCTCAACAAGAGTAAAACCAGTTTTCGGCATTATCTGATAAACATTGGCTGCCTGTTGTTTGTTTCAGTGAACAGTTTTGCAGAAGAAAATATAAGCCCCGAATATATCGATGACGTGATCATGGTGGGTGCCGAGGGTGTGATTGAGCTGATGGCCAAAAACAGTGATTTGGTACTGGTTGATTCTCGAATCAGAGGTGATCGAAAAAAAGGTTATATCGAGTCATCTGTCAGCCTGCCAGATACAGAAACGCATTGTAAGTCGCTGTTAAAGATCATACCTGACAAATCACAGCCTGCGTTATTTTACTGTAATGGTGTGAAATGTGGCAGGAGCGCTGTTGCGATCAAAATTGCAAAAAGCTGTGGCTATCAAGAACTTTACTGGTTCAGGGGTGGCTTTGAAGTCTGGCTGGAGAAAGGCTTTCCTTTCATTAAGGATTAAAGTTACCGTTTATGAAGTCTTATTCTATGCGCTCCAGCTTATTGACCACCATTGTAATGATGGGCATGTTAAGCGTTGGTTTTACCCTGTTTACCGGCGCAATATATTTTCAGCAGGCACTGGATAACCGGCTTCAGGCATTCACTGAACTGGTTGAGTTAGAAGTGCATAATCTCTGGGATGAATTAAAAGAAGAAACCCAGAGTATGGGTCTGTCTGTGCAGTCCAGCCCGGCTTTGAAAAAAGCCCTGAAGGAAGACGACAGAGAAGCCGTAGAGCGGGCGCTTAATGAGCATTTTCATCGGGCCTATGTGACGCTGGGCATTGTTAACCTTAAAAAAATCATCATTTACAGTAAAGAGCTGAAAAAGCTTTATCAGTCGTCAGAGGGTGAAAAAGTTGCTGGCGATGTGTGCCCCGAGATTATGACCAGAGCCCATAAGAAAACCGGCGCTCAGCGTTATAAAACCCTGCATCAGGTCTGTGTTTATGATGACAGCATCAGGCTGGTGACATTGGTACCGGTTGGTGGTTTGCGCTTGCAAGGTTATCTGGCGGTTGTCACTGACCCGCTGTCGAACCTGGCTAAAGCAGAGGAGGGGCTGGGTATCCCGGTTATGATCAAGAATCAAAAACAGCAATTATTGTTTAAGTCTGCAAACTGGCCGCAACAACATTTAATGAAAAACATCCTGCTGGTGTCCTATGGCAACAAGGCCGGAAACCCAGAAGCCGTGGCGTATTTTTATTTCGCTTCTGATGTCACCGCATTAAAAAGCAAACTGTTAAAAACAAGAATAACGCTGGTCAGCATTGTGGTGATCACCACATTGCTGGCAGTTGTCATAGCGCTGGGCTTGTTCAGGCGCATGATTCTGACACCGCTGAAAAAAATCACGCTGTATCTGAATCTTATCCGGGTCGATAAAAGCCACCTTAAAGACAAGCTGGAGATTAGCGGCAGTAAGGAGCTGGTCACTCTGGCGAAGGAAATGTGCGGCATGAGCCGTGAGCTGAGCCGTCTTTATCTTGAACTTGAAGAGATGGCCTTTACCGACTCATTAACAGGCATACCCAACCGGGCGCTGCTTTTCGACCGCCTGGAACAGATGACTTTGTCGGCAAAGCGCAATGCAAAACAACCCGGCTTCATGCTGTTAATGATGGATCTGAACCGTTTCAAAGCGGTAAATGACGAGTTAGGACACCATGTTGGCGATGAGTTGCTGGTTGCCGTCGCCAGTCGATTGAAGCTGGCGTTGCGCGAGTCTGATACGGTAGCGAGGATCGGTGGTGATGAGTTTGCTATTATTCTGCATGCGGTTAGCGATAAGGCCGTGGCGGTTGCCGTGGCAGACAAGATAACGGCGCTAATGAATGATCTATTTCTAATTGAAGGTTATGAGCTTGATGTTGGCATGAGCATCGGCATTGCCTGTTTTCCGCATGAGGGTGAGACGGGTGAAGACTTAATGCACAGTGCTGATATGGCGATGTATTATGCAAAAAGAAATCATTTGCCTTATGTATTTTATAGCGCGGAACTAATTAATTAATACCAGATTATCTCGATGAATCAGTTCCTCTTCATCGACATAACCCAGTGTTTTTTCAATCTCATGGCTGGCCAGACCTTTTATTTTAAGACTTTCGCTGGCGCTGTAGTTGACCAGGCCGCGGGCCACTTCGTTGCCATTGGTATCGATGCAGGAGATCAAGTCGCCGCGCAAAAACTGGCCGCTGACAGCGGTCACGCCAACGGCGAGCAAACTGCCACCACTGGCTTGCAGTACCCTGCTGGCACCGCTATCAAGGGTGACTGTGCCTCTGGGGCGTAAATGCCCTGCCAGCCATTGTTTGCGGGCTGTTAATGGTTCGGTAGATGGTGTCAATAAGGTGCCGATGTTTTCAGCGTCGCGCAGCCGTAATAAAACGTTTTCTTCAGCGCCACTGGCGATGACCGTGCTGCAGCCGGAGCGAGCCGCTCTTTGAGCGGCCGTTATCTTGGTTGACATGCCGCCCATACCGAGTGTTCCGGCGCTGGGGCCGGCCATTGCCGTTAACCCGGGCTCATTGGCTTCTGCCTGTTCAACCAGACGGGCACCTTCCAGTTCGGGGGCTTTGTCATACAGTCCCTGCTGGTCAGTGAGAATAATCAGTGTATCGGCTTCAACCAGGTTGGCGACTAAGGCGGCCAGTGTATCGTTATCCCCAAACCTGATTTCATCGGTGGCGACGGTATCGTTTTCATTGATGATGGGGATAGTGCCCAGTGATAACAGGGTTTTTAAAGTGATTCTGGCGTTCAAATAACGCTCGCGGTTCGAGAGGTCATCATGTGTCAGTAATATCTGGGCGGTGTGTATATCATGCTGGCGAAAGCAGGTTTCATAGGCCTGGACTAAACCCATTTGGCCGACCGCAGCAGCGGCCTGTAATTCATGGATAGCATGCGGGCGCTGAGTCCAGCCAAGGCGTGCCATGCCTTCAGCAACAGCGCCGGATGAAACCAGTAAACATTCGACACCCGATTGCTGCAGCCGGCGCATTTGCTCGCTCCATGCCTGTATCGCCTGATTGTCCAGCCCTTGCCCCTTGTTAGTGACTAAGGAGCTGCCAATTTTAATGACCCAGCGTTTGGTCTGGCTCAGTTGTTTCCGGTTCACGTTGATTCTCTTCAATATAATCCATAATGGCATAGGTTAATGCGTCAGTGCCATCACCACTAATACCAGAGATTCTAAAGACAGGGCCCTGCCAGTTCAATTCTTTTATGATGCGCTCACAGATTTCGTCCTGTTCATCATCATTTAGCAGGTCGAGCTTGTTTAACACCAGCCAGCGAGGTTTAGCACTTAATTCTGGATTGTAGATATCCAGCTCTTTTAATATTTTTTTCGCATCTTCTACCGGGTCGCTGTTATCCATCGGCGCCACATCAATCAGGTGCAGCAGTATGCGGGTACGCATCAGGTGTTTTAAGAACTGGTGACCAAGACCGTGGCCTTCAGCGGCGCCTTCAATCAGGCCGGGAATATCGGCTATCACAAAGCTGCGCAGGGCATCGACGCGAACCACGCCAAGATTAGGGTGGATGGTTGTAAAAGGGTAATTGGCGACTTTGGGCTTGGCGGCAGAAACCGCGCGTATCAGTGTGGATTTGCCCGCATTGGGCATGCCAAGCAAGCCGACATCAGCCAGTACCTTTAGCTCCATTTTTAACTGCCGGCGTTCACCATCGCTGCCGGCTGTGGTTTTACGGGGCGCGCGGTTAGTCGAACTTTTAAAACGCGCATTGCCGAGGCCGTGCCAGCCGCCTTTGGCAACCAGTAATTTCTGGCCATCAGCGACGATGTCACCGATCAACTCTTCGGTATCGACATCGTATATCAGAGTGCCAACGGGCACATTGATATAGGCATCTTCACCGCTCTTGCCGGTACAGTTAGCGCCTTTTCCCGATTTGCCATCTTCGGCGTGATAAGTGCGAACGGTTCTGAAGTCGACCAGGGTATTGATGTTATGGTCGCCGACCAGATAAACATCGCCGCCGTCTCCGCCATCACCACCATCGGGTCCACCTTTGGGAATATATTTCTCACGGCGAAAACTCATGCAGCCATTACCGCCGTCACCGGAAATCACTTTAATTGTGGCTTCATCAACAAATTTCATTGAGAGGATCTCGTAAATAGACGTCTAGTAAAGGGCTATCAATAGTCAGATAGTATCGTGTTTTTTGGAAAAAGTAGATTTGCAGTATGCAAAAAAGCCCCGTTAAAAAATAACGGGGCTTTTTACAATGATAACCACTCCGAAGAGTGGAGAATCATTTAGTCAGCAACAACGCTTACAAATTTGCGGTTCTTAGGGCCTTTTACTTCGAAAAGTATTTTGCCATCAGCTTTTGCAAATAAAGTATGGTCACGTCCCAGGCCAACATTGTCGCCAGCGTGGAATTTAGTGCCGCGTTGACGGACGATAATGTTGCCGGAAATCACTTCCTGGCCGCCAAATAATTTAACGCCTAAGCGTTTAGAATTAGAATCGCGACCATTCTTAGTACTACCGGCGGCTTTCTTATGTGCCATTAGCCTATGCCTCTATTGATTAACCAGCAATGCTGGCAATTTCGATTTCAGTGTAATACTGGCGGTGTCCAGTACGTTTCTGGCTGTGCTTACGACGACGGAACTTCATAATCTCAACTTTCTTAGCTCGGCCCTGCGATTTAATCGTCGCAGTCACTTTGCTACCGTCAAGGTATGGAGTGCCAATTTTAACGTCGCTGCCATCAGCAATCATTAACACTTTATCTAGGTCAACCGAAGCGCCTGCTTCACCTTCTAGTTTTTCAACGCGAAGAGTAAGGCCTTCAGTTACTTTATATTGTTTGCCACCGGTAGCTACTACAGCGTACATGGACGGTAACTCCAAAAATCTGTTCAAGGAAAGGGCGGGAATTTTACTGGCAGATCGAGCCGCGGTCAATGTTTGTTCAGTCTTTTTATTGGAATTAGCGGGTAAATAATTCAAATATAAGCAAATTTAGACTGGTATTTAGTGATCAGGCTGATTATTATCCGCTTTTTCGCGATAAATTAATAACCCAATTTAATGAATATTAATGAAATTAAAGAGTTAACCACCGCCGATATGATGGCTGTGGATGAATTGATCAAAAAACGTCTGTATTCAGAAGTGGTGCTGGTCAACCAGGTTAGTCAATATATCGTGAACTCCGGCGGCAAGCGTCTGCGTCCGCTGTTGGCATTGTTGTCGGCTCAGGCATATGGTTATCAGGGCGAAGGCCATTTCGCACTGGCGGCCATCATTGAATTCATTCATACCGCCACATTATTGCACGATGATGTGGTGGATGAGTCAGAACTGCGCCGTGGCTCTGAAACGGCTAATGCATTGTTTGGCAATGCCGCCAGTGTACTGGTTGGTGATTTTTTATATTCACGTTCATTTCAAATGATGGTTGAGCTGGATAATTTTAAAATCATGGCTATCTTGTCAGAAAGCACCAATATTATTGCCGAAGGCGAAGTGCTGCAGTTAATGAATTGTCATGATGCGGACACGACAGAGGCCCGTTACATCGAAGTCATTCATTTTAAAACCGCCAAGTTATTTGAAGCGGCAACCCGTCTAGGTGCCGTGATCTGCGAGCGTGCAGATGCTGAAGAACAGGCAATGGCTTCTTATGGCATGCATCTGGGTACGGCTTTTCAGTTGATTGATGATGTGCTCGATTACAGTTCATCAAGTGATGAAATGGGTAAAAATGTCGGTGATGACCTGGCCGAAGGCAAACCCACACTGCCGCTGATCTATGCGATGAGAAACGGCAATGATGCAGAAAAGGCACTGGTGCGTAAGGCGATAGAAGAAGGTGGTCTGGATTATATTGATGAGGTGATGGCAATCATCAAAAAAACCGGCGCGATTGAATACACAAAACAGGCCGCAGAGCAGGAAGCAAAGCTGGCAATCGAACAATTATCTCATCTGCCGTCTTCACGATATAAGGAGGCACTTATATCGCTGGCTGAATATTCGGTCAATCGTTCTTTTTAAAACCCCTAATTGCAAAAATGTGCTAGATTTAATCAGATAAACATAACAATAAATTAAATTCTAGCGGGCGGGGATATGAGTGAGGGTGATAGGGAGTCAGAGACAAATGCTGTGGATATGGAGAGTGTTTTTCAGCAGGCTGACAAGCTTGCCATAGCAAAAGGCGAAATCATCTTTTCAGAGGGAGATACCGCAGACTACGTCTATTATATTCAGTCTGGTCAGGTGGTGGTCACTATCTTGCAATTCACCAAGCTGGTTGAGCTCTGCCAGCTGGGAAAAGGACAGTTATTTGGTGAAATGGGCATTGTTAATGAGAGCAAGCGTTCGGCAACGGTCAGGGCGCTTGAGGATTGCCAGTTACTTGCCATTGATACCCAGACGTTTACCAGGTGCTGCCAGCAAGACCCTAATTTTACTTTTGGGGTCCAGCAGTTATTGCATAACCGGCTAAATGATCTGGTCGGTAAAGAAAATTTATTGGCCAATAGCGGTGCCGAATGTTCAAATTTAAGTTTTTCAATTAAAGGCGACCCCTCGTTAAGAGAATCTATTTTTACCAGAGCGCGTTATGAAAGTGTAGTTGATACGATTATGCCTCAGCTCATCAAGTGTTTTATCGATTTGCTTTTAAACTATTCTGTGCACCAGATTTACATCCACTTCAATAGCGGTGAGGTCGGCCTTTCTACAATATTTGACCCGTTCGAAGCAGAGATCCATCCGGCCAATAAACTGATTGACCATGGTTATCTTGACCGTCATTTTTCAAAAATTGCCTATGCAGAAAAGCTAAACCTGATTAAGCGTTTGAATGGCTGTATCGAAATGGATCATGTTTACCAGAGTTTGCCTGATAACCTTAAAAAAATGCAGACTAACGGCACACCGGTTACACCGGCGCAAATCAACACCGTTATCTCCCGGTTAACAGACTTGAGAAATATTCCCGATTTGTATCTTCGGAATTTCACTTTCAACATCACACGTGATGCAGTGCGCATGCAGTTTAACTGTGATGGCACCCATGTGGTGTCGTCTTCTGAATACATTAAATTTATCGAAGTGAATTTAATACCCGCCGATTAATGCGGCTGCAATTTAAACATCGTTAAATAACGACAGTAACTGACTGAGTGCAAATGCGGCGCTTACAAAAAAGCCCAGTACCGGCAAGCAGGCAGGCAATACGATAATGCCCGGAGGCCTGGGGTTGCGCCTTTTGATACGCCAAAGCGCCAGATTCACCAGCGAGAAAATACACAGCATCAGCAATGAGGTGGTTTCGGCCAGCGTTGAAAGGTCGCCTAATAGCGCAAAAACAAAGACACAGCTGATTGCCAGAGCGGTAGCGATCAGAGGTGTTCTGGTGAAATAATGTACCTGTGAAAGAGAGACGTGAAGGTGGCCGCGGCAGCTTAAACCATATAATACTCTCGATGCCATGATTGTTTGAATTAAAACACCATTGATAATGGCAAACATGGCAATGATATTGAGCAAAAAACCGTGTTCGCCTGAAAAGTGCCGGTATAGCGCGATGAGCGGTGCATTTTCTTTTGCCAGCTGCTGAGGTGGCATCGCCAGTACCGCAGCAAGCATAATCAGCATATACAACAAGGTGGTGACGCTCAGTGTGATGATGATGGCTAGCGGTAAATTGCGTCTGACATTATGGATTTCTTCTGCCACATCCACCATGTCTTCAAAACCGATAAAGGCGTAAAAGCCGAGCAATGCACCGGCGTAAATTGCCCACCAGTTGGCGCTATCCGTGCCCGGCATCAGCTTATGCCATTGCGAGGGCAGATCGGCAAAAACAGACTGGCTGTTAAAAATAATCAGTAGCAGGCCGCCAATTTCGATCAGCGTAATAAGCGATGCGATAAAGACAGATTCTGCTATGCCCCAGGCAGCAAGTAAGCCGATCGTCAGCGCGATGATCAGAATCGTTATGAACCGGTGCAGTTCAAAAAACTGTGCTAAATAGCCGGTGAAGGCATTAATCAGAGCGGCCGATGAAATCACGCCAGCCAGAAATACCAGCAGGCCGACAAACAGCGCCAATGTATCCGAACCAAAGCCCTGTTTTACATACAGAGATGCGCCGGCTGCACGCGGGTACCTCGATGATAGTTCTGCAAAAGATAAAGCGGTCAGCCCGGCCATCAGTGATGCCATGAGAAAGGCAGCAGGCGCCATATAACCGGATATAGCCGCCAGCTCTCCCACCAGTGCATAAATGCCGGCACCGATGGTGGTACCGAGGCCATAGAGTACCATTTGGGTTAAACTGAGGCGGCGTTGTAAGCTGACGGTTGGCATCATTAGAGAGCCGGCTTGTGTGTGCTGAGAGTATTATCGTAGCCTATTATTAGCCGCTTGCTAAGGGCTAACTGGCGGGGAAAATAAAGTCGTTGAGTTAACGCAGGCTATTGAGGATTGCCAGCAGGTCGTTTGAATTAATGGGTTTTTGTAAGCAATAGGCAACACCGTATTCTTCGGCCGTTGTTTTGCTTAAATGGTCTTGATAGCCAGTGTATAAAATCACCGGCAGCCCGGGCTTAATGTGACGGCACTCCGCGGCCAGTTTGTCGCCGGTCATTTCCGGCATAATAATATCTGAGATCAGCAGATCATAGCGCTCAGGGTTTTGCTTAAATTCGTTTAAGGCATGTGAGCTATTGATGAAGCTGCTGATCTGGCAGTTGTGGATCGACAGCATTTTGCTATAGAGCTGGCAGTTGGCGATGTCATCATCGACAAAAAGAATTTTTAGCGCATTGCTGTTGGTATTGTGCAAAGCGTTGGTGTCGATGGCCGGGGTCAGTTTCCCGGCAGCAGAACTGAGCAGTCCTTTATCGAATAAAATTTTGAGTATTCTGCCATTGCTGAGGTTGAGCGTAGTGGCCTCGATACGGTGCTCTTTTTTATCACCCAGTAGCATTACCAGTTCATCAGTATGGGCGCCGTTATGGTATGCAACGTTATTGCTGTGATTGCATTTTTGGACAGTGGATGGGGACTGTAACTGTAAGATTTTGTCACAAATGTCCTGCTGGGCAGCCTCAGCGGGAGAAAGCTTCATCATTTCAGAGAATTTGAAATTGACCTCTTCTACTTTATTGTCTTTGAGAATGACGACGCCAAAATGATTCGACGCCATGATCTGGTCTACCGGTGTTTCAGCGCTAGTTCTGTCGCCGTAACGCAGCCAATGCACATGTTTACCAAAATAGTGGGCAATCAGTTCGATATCATTATCATGCACACCGCTTTCAAGCGAATACCAGCGCCTGATAGTGCGTGAGGTTTTACCGGTGATAGAGGCTAGCGTGTCTTTGAAGGTTTTGTCGCTATGACCGGATTCAATTTTGAGCTGATCGAGGCGATCAATCACTAATTTTTTATTATTCACAAATAGCCTGTCATTAATTTCTATCATTAAGAATAGAATAATCTTGTGATTTTTCAACTAATAATGCGCTAATTTAGGCTGAAATTGCGATTTAAGTGATTTTGTGTTTTCTTTAATTATTTCAAGGACATAGCTTGGACGAAAGGCGGACACTTTGCGGACACGGTGGCCGCTATGGTGCTAAAACACAGCTGAAAAAAAGGCCAGTGCTTATCGCTGAAATGCCGGCTTTAGCGGGGGCATTAGTGTCCTGAAAATAACAAAAGACAGGCTTAATAGGCGAATGACCGCGTAGTTGTGGATATAACGAAGACGCTTCGATACATAAAGCTGAGCCAGCGGCGGCAGGCGATCAGGAGACGAGCTGGTTTAATTCAAAGATAGGCAGCAGGATGGCCAGTACGATGATGAGCACCACAACACCCATTACCAGTATCAGTACCGGTTCAAAAATACCCAGAATGAGTGAGATCATCGATTCCAGTTCACGCTCTTGTTGCACGGCGGCTCTTTCCAGCATGTCTTCCATTTTTCCGCTGCTTTCGCCACTGGAAATCAGTCGAATGGTCATCGGTGGGAAAAGCCCGCTTTGCTCCAGTGAATCACTGACATTACTGCCCTCACGTACTTTATCTGAGGCCATCAGTACCGCTTTGCGCATCGGCAAGTTGGAAACCACTTCTGCGGCAATTCTGAGTGCTTCGAGTATCGGCACGCCCGATGAACTTAAAATGCTTAATGTTCTGGCAAAACGTGCAGTGTTCATACTGCGCGATAGCTTACCAATCAGCGTGAGTTTTAAAATAAACTGATGATAACGGAAACGGTTGTTGGCATTTTTTAGCCAGGTTTTAAACGCGCTGATGGCTGCGGCCAGTAAAATAATTAAATAGAAACCATTGTTGCGCAGAAAATCACTGGTAGCGATCATGCCGGTGGTTAAGCCGGGTAATTCCTGGTTGATATTATCAAATACAGAAACCACCTGGGGCACAACATAGGTCATCAGCCCGAGCACAACGACGATGGCCATGATGGTCAGGATAGCCGGATAAAGTAACGCCATGCTGACTTTTTGCCGCATTAGCTGGCGGTTTTCGGTGTAATCTGCCAGCCGCTCAAGAATGTCTTCAAGATAACCCGTTTCTTCACCGGCAGATACAGTAGCGATATAGAGTTCAGGAAAGGCTTTGGGGAACTCCGATAAACCACTGGCCAGCGTGTGGCCTTCGAGCACTTTGGCGCGAATAGAAAAGACCATGCTTTTGATGCGAGGGTTTTCAGTTTGCTGGGCAACAGCCGCTAAGGATTCTTCCAGGGGTAATGAGGCGCTGAGCAATGTCGCCAGCTGGCGCGTAAACAAAGCCAGATCCGTGGCACTGATGCCGCGCTGAAAACTGAAGGCGGGTTTTTTTCCATCGCTACTTTTTTTATCTTTAGCGGCCGCCTCGGTAATGCTCAGCGGCATCAGGCCTTTATTGCGCAGTAACTGGCGCACATGTCTTGGTGTTTCGCCTTCTGTAACGCCCTTTTGTTCGCGGCCTTTGGCATCGAGTACGACGTATTCAAATGCGGCCATGATTATTCCTCACGACTCACACGCAAGACTTCTTCGAGTGAGGTACGGCCTTCTAGAATCAGGCGCTGCCCATCCTGTTTAAGGCTTTTTGAGGATTGCCGTGCAAGCTTTTCCATGGCCTGTTCACCGGCTCCGTCGTGAATCATTTGTCGCAGTTCTTCATCCAGTGTGATCACCTCATAAACACCACTACGGCCGGTGTAACCATGCTGGTTGCACTTATCACAGCCATCGGCTTTGTAGATCAGTGGCGCATTGTCTTTGTCGACTTGCAGCCACTCGCATTCTGATTCGGTAGCCTGATGGGCTTGTTTGCAGTCAGGGCAGAGGTTTCGTACCAGCCGCTGTGCAACCACACCAATTAAACTCGATGATAATAAAAAGGGTTCGATGCCCATGTCACGCAAGCGAGTAATAGAACCAATGGCGCTGTTGGTGTGCAGCGTCGATAGTACCAAATGCCCGGTTAAACTCGCTTGTACAGCGATCTGCGCTGTTTCAAGGTCACGAATTTCACCGATCATAACGACATCAGGGTCCTGACGTAAAATAGAACGCAGGCCTTTGGCAAAGGTCATATTGACTTTGCTGTTGACCTGGGTCTGGCCGATACCGTCAATGTAATATTCAATCGGGTCTTCGACCGTCATGATATTTCTGGAGTTATTATTGAGCTGGCTTAGCGCAGCGTACAGACTGGTGGTTTTACCCGAACCGGTTGGTCCGGTGACCAGAATAATGCCGTGTGGACGTTTGATTAGCTCATTTACCTTTTCGCGCGACTCTTCTGACATGCCGAGGTGTTTTAACTGTAAGCGACCGGCTGTTTTGTCGAGCAGTCGTAAGACCACTCGTTCACCATAACCTGCAGGCAAGGTCGAAACACGCACATCGACGGCGCGTCCGGCAACCTTTAGAGAGATACGGCCATCCTGCGGCAGGCGTTTTTCAGCAATGTCGAGTTTTGCCATGACTTTGATACGCGAGATAACCAGTGGCGCAATGTTTTTCGGGGGCTGTAATATTTCCTGCAACACGCCGTCGACGCGAAACCTGACACGCATACGATTCTCGTAAGACTCGATATGAATATCAGAAGCGTTTACTTTAATGGATTCGGTCAAAATAGCATTGATCAGGCGAATAATAGGCGCGTCATCTTCAGCCTCCAGTAAATCCTCCGGCTCCAGATTTTCAGCCAGCTGATCCAGGTCCAGCTCTTCGCCGACTCCTTCCATCATCGCCATGGCCTGGTCAGAATCCTGTTCATAACGTTGGGTGAGTAAAACGTCAAACTCCTGGTCAGTGGTTTGATTTAATTTTAATGGCTTACCAATAACACGTTTTACTTCGGTTAATGACTGCGGCGAAGTATTGGCCTTATAGACCACGTCCGCATGGTCATCGTTGATAGCAGAAATTAATACGCCGTGACGCTTTGCAAAAGCATAAGAAAGTAGCGGTGTCGGATTACTGGGCTCTGACATCTATTATTCTCCGTCAGATGAGGCGCTATCATTGTTCGGCGCAGGCATTATTTTACTCTCAGGTGCCAGCTCTGAATTATTGTCCGGCAGAGCTGGTGTGAGTTCGTCAGTCGCTGGAGCCGGTGTTGTAGCCGTTGGCATTAGCTCAGGCAATAATGGGGCGCTTTTTTCGAGCAAGCCGTAGCCTTTGTCTTTTGCCTGCATTTGCTGGGCACGCATATAATTGTATTTACGATTGGTCACCAGGTTGGCAGAGTTGATATCTCTCAATATGCTCGGGCGCATAAACACCATCAGGTTTTGTTTGACCTTGCTGCTGCTTTGTGACTGAAACAGCCGCCCCAGAAGGGGGATGTCGCCGAGTACCGGTACGCTGTCAAAATTATCCAGCACACGATCTTGTACCAGGCCACCCAGCACCAGTATTTCTTCATTCTCAACCAAAACAGAGGTTTTAATGGTGCGTTTATTGGTGACCGGGCCGGCTTCTGTGGTCTCAGACAGGCTGGATACTTCCTGTTCTAACTCCAGGCGGATGGTATTGCCTTCATTGATCTGTGGTTTAACTTTAAGCGTAATACCCACATCTTTACGTTCAATGGTCTGAAAGGGGTTGGTTGGGGTGGAACTGGTGCCGGTAGATGAATAAGAACCGGTTAATACAGGAATTTCGTCACCGATGAGGATTTCAGCCGCTTCATTATCCAGCGTGACAATGCTGGGCGTTGACAATACATTGGTTGAAGCATCAGAGCCTAAGGCTGTGAGCAACAGACCAAAACGGTTGCCTGAAGGGGTTTCAGAACCCACACCAACGGTCAAACCTTCACCGATAGCAGCGGCTGCCCCGGCACCGCCTGCAAGCAATCCGCCTATGCCGGCAAAGTTGCTCAGTAATACCGGTGAGTCCGGGTTGTCAGATCCGGTGGTGTCGTTGACCAGACCCACCGCCACGCCTTCTGCTTGTGCATAAGAGATTTCAGCGATGATGGATTCAATCAGTACCTGAGCCCGGCGGATATCGAGCTGACGGATAATGGATTTAATATTGCGCATTTCATCCGGTGAAGCGGTAACAATTATGGCATTGGTAGCTTCATCGAATTGAATATTGGTCTTGATGGTGAGGTTAGATTTAGCGCCGGCCTTTGGCGCTGCTCTGGCCGCTGTGCTGCTGCTCTTATCGAGGCCGGTGAGAATTTTGACCAGGTCTTCTGCGTTGGCGTAATGCAGGTATATGACAAGCGTGTTACCGCCGTCTTCCAAAGGCGTATCGAGGTGTGAAATAGTCGCACGAATGCGCAGGCGCTCACTGCGGTCACCACTGATTAAAATGCTGTTAGTACGTTCATCGGCAGCAAATTTAATCACGGCTGACGGGTCTTTGGGGTTGGTCTTGTCTTGCAATGCATTCAGAATGCGCACCATTTCAGTGGCCGATGCGTTTTCCAGTTTAATGATCTCCAGTTCATTATTATTGGCCTGATCGACTTCGGCAATGATTTTTAATAAACGCTGAATGTTGGCGGCATGGTCGGTAATGATCAATGCATTGGTCGGGTTATAGGCCGCCAGGTGCCCCTGCTGTGGAATTAAGGGCCTTAAGATAGGCACCAATTGTGCCGCCGGTACATGGTTGAGCTGTATTATCTGGGTCACCAGTTCATCGCCGACACCCGGTGATTTGGCACTGGTGATTTTTAAAGCGCCTTGCTTGGCGTTAACTTCAGGCACTATTTTAGTGATCGTGCCCAGTTCAACAGCCGCGAATCCATGCACCTGTAAAATGGATAAAAATACCTCGTAGACCTGCTTTTTATTCATCGACTTGTTCGAGACCACGGTTACTTTGGCTTTTATGCGCGGGTCGATAACAAAGTTTTTGCCGGTGAATTTTGAAACCGTGGTAATCAGTGCCCGAATATCTGCATCTTGTAAGTTAAGCGTGATTTTTTCAGCCGCCTGTAGTGAAAAGCTGCCTAGCGATAAGGCCAGACAAAGCAGGATCTGTTTTGAATTGTGAGTTATGTGTTTTAACAACATATAAAGTCCTGTGGTTCCATTTAAGGCTGAAAAAAGGTTCAGCGAATACTAAATTGTAAAGGTGTTTCCGCACCGTTTCGTAAAACAGTCAGGTTAACATCGGTGGCATTGCTGAGTTTCTTTAAGGCAGATATGCCCTGAACCGGGTCGTTAAGGTTGATGCCGTTAATGCTGATAACAATGTCGTTACGCTGCAGGCCAAACTGTTTAAACAGTTCATGGCCTTTTTTCTGTGGGCGTAAACGATAACCCTGCAATTTGCCGTTTTTTGAAACCGGCACCGGTATCGCATATTCGCCAAATGAGGTCGGGTTTTTCAAAATATCGCGGCGGATATCACCCAGAATGCGGTCAGCCCCCTGGTTCAGGTTAAGCCCGGGCGCACTGTTTTGAACGGCTTGAATATCGCCGACACTTTTTTCAGGCAACTTTAGTGTCTCCAGACGGCCGTTACGCATTAAGACCACATGCGTGGCGTAGATTTCTTCAATGGTTGCATTGCCCGGCACGCTATCGCCGATGCCATAGGAGAGTTCTTTGGCGTTTTTGCCGGCAGCAATAATCGCTGTAGCCAGTTTCATTGGCTGTGTCGCAAAAATACCGCGCAAGACCAGGTTTAAGGTGGTCTCGGGTGCGTCTTTTGAAGCCTGTTTGTTTAGCGGTGCATCAGCCTGACCAAATAAATGCGCGTTATTTAACTGAATCAGTTTTTGCTGGAATTGATTATTGCTGGCTTTAGATGATGGCTGACTGGCCAGCTTCTGGTTGCTGGACTGAATAACAGCAGCCGGTTCTAACAATTGCCAGGTAATTTGTGCCAGCGTGTAGCAAGCCATAAACAGCAGCAGGATGCTGAGAGAGGGCGGCGAGAATTGCTGAAAGAGTTTCAGAAGTTCATTGCGTTGAAAATTGAGAGCCGGTAATTTCATTTTCAGTATCAGTTCTTGGGGCAGAGAATTTAAAGTAGTTAGCAATTGTTGTTATAAAAAGCACGTTAGCATTAATATTTAACGTTTTATGCGTTAAAAAGGTTTATGCCGAGGCAGATTTTATCGATAAAGGTGCTTTTTGCAGCAGATGATACTCTGATGTATCGCCAGATATAAGGGCAGGAATAGTTAATTTGTTTATTTTTAATGGCAATGAATTAAAAAATACAATTTACAGTCTAATTATGCGCTGTATGGCTGGCAGATTGCGCATCCGCCACCTACAATGAGAAGTATTATCGCAACAATAAGAACAGGCAATGTCCAGGGAAAAAATCATCAATAATATGCACGAGAAATGGCTGTCTTCATTTCTGAGTGCCGGCAGTGCGGCCTGGGTAGAAGCGATTTATGAGGATTACCTGCGTGATCCCAATGCCGTTGACACGCAATGGCGAGTATTCTTTGAGACATTACCTGCAGTAAACGGCCAGCAGCAGCCAGATATAGCGCATTCAGCCATCAAGCAGGAAATTGCCGGCCTCAGCCGACAAAGCCGACGGATAAAAACTGACCCGCAGAACCAGGTGAGCCTGGAATATGAGCGTAAACAGGTGCGTGTCTTGCAGTTGATCAATGCCTATCGTTTCAGGGGGCATCAATGGGCGGCGATTGACCCGCTACAGCGACAGCAGAAAATAGATATACCGGAACTGGATCTGCATCACCATCAGCTATCTGCTGCCGATATGGAGACGGTATTTGAAACCGGCTCACTGGTCGGTGTCGAGAGCGCCAGTTTAGAAACAATTTTAGATATATTGCAGCGTACCTATTGCGGTTCTATTGGTGCGGAATACATGCACAGCATGGAAACCGACGAAAAGCGATGGATACAACAAAGGCTGGAAAGCGTCTGCAGTACTCCGGCTTTTAGTCATGAAGAACGCATAAAACTGTATCAGCGTTTGATCGCGGCTGAAGGGCTGGAAAAATACCTGCACACTAAATACGTGGGTCAGAAACGTTTTTCACTGGAAGGGGGTGAAAGCCTGATCCCGTTGCTGGACACATTGGTTGAAAGAGCCGGTGTTCACGGCGTAACAGAAATGGTGATTGGCATGGCCCATCGCGGCCGCCTCAATGTGCTGGTGAATATCATGGGCAAAACGCCGGCCGAACTGTTTCAGGAATTTGAAGGTAAAAAATCACACGGCGATAGTTCGGGCGATGTCAAATACCACCAGGGTTTTTCCTCTGACGTGCAAACATCCGGTGGCAGTATGCACCTGGCGCTGGCCTTTAACCCGTCGCATTTAGAAATAGTGGCGCCGGTCGTAGAGGGCGCGGTACGTGCTCGCCAGGAAAGAAATAATGACTTGTCAGGAAATAAAATCATCCCGGTGCAAATTCATGGTGATGCCGCTTTTTCTGGTCAGGGCGTGGTCATGGAAACCTTGCAGATGTCTCAGTCGCGGGGGTATTCAACCAAGGGCACGCTGCATATCATTATCAATAACCAGATAGGCTTTACCACAAGTAATCAGCAGGATGCCCGCTCGACACATTATTGTACCGATATTGCAAAAATGGTGAATGCGCCAATTTTTCATGTCAATGCCGATGACCCGGAAGCGGTATTGCTGGTAACGCAAATGGCGCTGGATTACCGAATGAGCTTTAAAAAAGACGTGGTGATCGACATGGTCTGCTACCGTCGTCACGGTCATAATGAAGCCGATGAGCCGGCTGCCACTCAGCCGATGATGTATAAAACCATTCGCAATCTTGAAACCACGCCGGGCTTATACGCCAAAAAACTGATCGAGCAGGGCATGCTGACAGCAGCAGATGCCGAGAAAATAGCCCATGCCTATCGCGATGATCTTGATGCCGGTTTTTGTGTGGTACCGAATATGCTCGACAATACCTCACATTCGTATTTTCACGGGGTTGAGTGGGACTCGTTCGATAAAACATTCAGCCGCACGTATTTTAAAACAAATATTTCTGCGCAAAGTATCCGCGAGCTGGCAGAGCAGCTGGATAAGCTGCCGGAAAAGTTTGAGCTGCATTCCCGTGTCGCCAAAATCAAAAGCGACCGCATGAAAATGAGCGTCGGCGCAAAACCAATTGACTGGGGTTTTGGAGAAATCATGGCCTATGCCTCGCTGGTTAATGAAGGTTATAACGTGCGGCTGTCGGGGCAGGACTGTGGCCGCGGTACTTTTTTCCACCGCCATGCGGTTTATCATAATCAGTTAAAAGCCGAAGCCTATGTGCCGCTGAGAAATATCTCAGCATCACAGGGCAATTTTTTAGTCATTGATTCTTTATTGTCAGAAGAAGCGGTGCTTGCCTTTGAATACGGCTATTCGACAGCAGACCCCGCCTCGCTGGTGATCTGGGAGGCACAGTTTGGCGATTTCGCTAATGGCGCGCAGGTCGTGATCGACCAGTTTATCAGTGCAGGTGAGCAAAAGTGGGGGCGCATGTGCGGTCTGGTAATGTTATTGCCGCACGGATATGAAGGCCAGGGGCCGGAGCACTCGTCGGCCAGACCGGAGCGTTATCTGCAGCTTTGTGCCGAGGATAATATGCAGGTTTGCGTTCCCAGCACACCGGCCCAGGTTTTTCATATGCTGCGCCGGCAGGTTGTGCGGCCCAGTCGCAAACCGTTAATTTGTATGAGCCCGAAGAGTTTGCTGCGTCATAAAATGGCCGTCAGCCAGCTTGAAGAGTTCACCGAAGGCCGCGGCTTTAAGACTGTCTTGCCAGAGACAGACCAGCAAGATGCATCAAAGGTCAATCGCGTGGTGCTGTGTAGCGGAAAAGTTTATTACGATTTGCTGCAAAAGCGTGAAGAAGGAAACTGTGAACAGGTGGCGATCATTCGCCTGGAGCAATTATACCCGTTCCCATTCAAGACGCTGGGCAAAACGCTGTCTGAATATGAGCATGTTAATGAGTTAATCTGGTGTCAGGAAGAGCCTAAAAACCAGGGCGCCTGGGACTTTTGTAAACCGAGGTTTGCCCGTTTATATGAAGGCAAAAAACAGCCGCAGATTCTTTTTGCCGGGCGCCCGCCTTCTGCCGCGCCAGCAGTTGGTTCGGCTGTATTGCATGCAAAACAACAGCATCAGCTGGTGTGTACAGCGCTGGGGCTGGCACTGGATGAAGAATCATAGCTATTCAATGGAACCTTTATGACAACTGAAATTAAAGTACCTGTGTTACCTGAATCAATCGCCGATGCCGAAGTGCTCAGCTGGCATAAAAAACCGGGCGACAGTGTCCGCCGAGATGAGAACCTGGTGGATATCGAAACCGATAAGGTGGTACTGGAAGTGCCGGCACCCTGTGATGGCGTACTAAAGGAAATTTTTGAGCAGGCAGGCACGACCGTGGTTGCAGAACAAAGGCTGGGTTCTATTGATGAAGGCGCGACGCTCACAGAAGAAAATGTTTCGGCGCCAACAAACGACGTGATTGCCATGAGCCAGGAGCGGGCCATTAATCCGGCGGCAAAGAAGTTAATGCGCGAGCACCATATCGAAAGTCACGAAGTAACCGGCTCTGGCAAAGCAGGGCGGGTATTAAAAGAAGATGTGTTAACGCTTATTAAAAGCCGGCAGTCAACCACGGCAGCGGCAGAAAAAACACCTGAAAAACTAGCCGATACAACAGCAAGCCGTGTCCAGCCTGCAGCCACCAGCGGTGACAGAATAGAAAAGCGCGTGGCCATGACGCGTTTGCGTTCACGCATTGCCGAGCGGCTGGTAGAGGCACAGCAGACAGCGGCAATATTGACCACGTTTAACGAAGTCAATATGCAGCCGGTGATGGATTTACGGGCGCGTTACAAAGAAGAATTTGAAAAAGAATATGATGTGCGACTGGGTTTCATGTCATTTTTTGTCAAGGCTACCGTTGAAGCGCTGAAACGCTTTCCGGGCATCAATGCCTCAATCGATGGCAAGGATATTATTTATCATGGCTATTTTGATATTGGTGTGGCGGTCTCATCGCCACGTGGTCTGGTGGTGCCGGTGCTGCGTGATGCAGATCAGCTTGACCTGGCGCAGATCGAAAAAAGCATTCGAGAGCTGGGTCAGAAAGCCCAGGACAATGCCCTGTCAATGGAGGAGATCAGTGGCGGCACGTTTACCATCTCCAACGGTGGTGTATTTGGTTCGCTGTTATCAACGCCGATTCTGAATCCGCCACAGAGCGGCATTTTAGGCATGCACACGATTCAGGAGAGGCCGGTTGCAGAGCGGGGCGAGGTGGTCATCAGGCCGATGATGTATCTGGCGCATTCCTATGACCACCGTATTATTGATGGCAAAGAAGCCGTGCAGTTTTTAGTCACCATAAAAGAACTGCTGGAAGATCCGGCACGCATGCTGATAGGGGTATGAAAGTGACTGATAATAAAAACGAATTTGATGTGGTTGTGATCGGGGCCGGCCCGGCCGGTTATGTGGCGGCGATACGCTGCGCCCAGCTGGGCCTGAATACGGCATGTGTTGACGACTGGAAAGATGAAAATGGAAAAGCTGCTTTAGGCGGCACTTGTCTCAATGTGGGCTGCATTCCTTCCAAAGCTTTACTTGAAAGCTCTGAAAAATACGAAGAAAGCATTCGCCACATCAACGAGTATGGCATTGTTTATCAGGACGTCAGCTTTGATGTGGCCACCATGCAGGCCAGAAAAAACAAAATTGTAAAAGAGTTAACCGGCGGCATAGCGCAATTATTCAAAGCCAATAACGTGACTCAGCTGTTCGGGCGCGCGTTTATAAAATCGACACGGCAGCTTGAAATAACACAGGCAGAAGAGAAAAAAGTCATCAGCGCAAAGCATATTATTATCGCCACCGGATCATCCCCGGTTGCGATTGACTGTGCTCAGCTAACGGCCGATATTATCGTCGACTCCAGCGGTGCACTGGCCTTTGATAAAGTGCCAGAAAAAATCTGTGTGATTGGGGCAGGAGTGATAGGTCTCGAGTTAGGCAGTGTCTGGCGTCGGCTGGGCGCAGAAGTTGTAGTGCTCGAAGCGCAGCATGAGTTTTTAGCCATTGCGGATCAGCAGATAGCAAAAGAAGCGCAGCGACAGTTCAAAAAACAGGGTCTGGATATTCGCTTAAACTCCCGCCTGATGTCGGCTGAAGTGAAAAAAAATAAAGTCGAGCTAATTTTCAAACAGGAAGAAAAAGAACAGCAATTAACAGCCGATAAATTAATTGTGGCAGTGGGCCGGACTCCCAATGTTGAAAAAATCTGGCATGAGTCAGTAGAGTTATTGCTCGACGAAAGGGGCTTTATTAATGTCGATGAGCAGTGTGAAACCAATGTGCCGGGAATCTATGCCATTGGTGATGTGGTACGCGGGCCGATGCTGGCACACAAGGGCTCTGAAGAAGGCGTGATGGTTGCCGAACTGATCGCAGGTAAGCCGCAGCAGATGAATTATGATTTAATTCCATCGGTGGTATATACCGATCCTGAAATTGCATGGGTAGGAAAAACTGAACAGGAATTAAAAGCCAGTGGAATCAGGTATAATGCCGGCGCTTTCCCGTTCGCTGCCAATGGCAGGGCAAAAGCTCTGGGCAATACAACAGGCCAGGTGAAAATACTGGCTGATGCCGAGACCGACCGGATTTTAGGCGTGCATATTATCGGGCCACAGGCTTCTGAGTTAATTGCACAGGCGGTGATCAGTATGGAATTATCTGCCAGCAGTGAAGATCTGGCGATGATGGTGTTTGCGCACCCGAGTTTATCAGAGGCACTGCATGAGGCGGCGCTGTCGGTCAGTGGTGCAGCCATCCATGCTGTTTCACGCAAACGATAACAACAGCGCGTATTATCAATCGCCGCAAAAGATAGCGATACAAAAAAGAGAAGGTAAAAATAATGAATCTGCATGAATTCCAGGCCAAAAAATTATTTAAAAGCTTTGGCATGCCAGTGCCTAATAATGTTGTGGTGCGTGACGTTGAGGAAGTTGATTCAGCCATTGCATCATTACAGGGAGAGCGTTGGGTGGTAAAAGCACAGGTGCATGCCGGAGGCCGCGGCAAGGCCGGAGGGGTGAAACTGTGCAGCGATATTAAAGAAGTAAAAAAAATGGTTTCGCAACTGTTAGGCTCAAACCTTGTCACCTTCCAGACCGATGAAAAAGGTCAGCCAATCCATCAGGTATTAATAGAAGAAAGCTGCGAGATTGAAGATGAATTGTATTTAGGCGCGGTGATTGACCGTGCCAGCCAACGGGTAGTGATCATGGCCTCAACTGAGGGTGGCATGGATATTGAGACCGTGGCGCATGAAACACCGGAAAAAATCCTTAAAATCCAGTTAAACCCGCTGCTGGGCATGATGCCTTTCCAGAGCCGTGAGCTGGCATTTGGTCTGGGTCTGTCGGCAGCCCAGATAAAACAGTTTGCGACGCTGGTGAGCGGGCTGTCAAAGCTGTTTGTTGAAAAAGATTTGAGTCTGGTGGAGATCAATCCGCTGGTTATAACAAAGCAGGGTGATCTCTTGTGCCTGGATGGAAAAATAAACATCGATGACAATGCGCTGTACCGGCATAAAGAGCTTGTTGAATGGCATGATGCGAGCCAGGAAGACGCAAAAGAAAACGAAGCCAAAGAGTGGGATTTAAATTACATAGCGCTTGATGGCCAGATTGGATGCATGGTCAATGGTGCCGGCCTGGCAATGGCCACCATGGACCTGATTAAACTACAGGGAGGCGAGCCGGCTAATTTTCTGGATGTGGGCGGCACAGCTACCAAGGAGCGCGTGGCTGAAGCGTTTAAATTAATTTTATCCGATGAGAATGTAAAAACCGTTCTGGTCAATATCTTCGGTGGCATCGTGCGTTGTGATTTAATCGCAGAAGGTGTTATCGGCGCCATTAAAGAAGTGGGTATTACAATCCCTGTCGTTGTGCGCCTGGAAGGTAACAATGCCGAGCTGGGTTTGAAAATGATTGCAGATAGCGGTCTCAATTTAATTACTGCTTCTGGTCTGACCGAAGCGGCACAAAAAGCCGTTGAAGTGGCAAAGGCATAGGAGCAGCTGATGAGTGTGTTAGTCAATAAAAATACAAAAGTTATTTGCCAGGGGTTTACCGGCAAACAGGGTACTTTTCATTCCGAGCAGGCCATAGCTTACGGCACACAAATGGTCGGCGGCGTGACACCGGGTAAAGGCGGACAGAGACATTTAGACCTGCCTGTTTTTAACACGGTAAAAGACGCCGTGAGGGCAACCGGAGCCACCGCTTCAGTGATCTATGTGCCGGCTGCATTTTGCAAGGATTCAATAATTGAAGCCGCTGATGCCGGCATTGAACTGATTGTCTGCATTACTGAAGGCATCCCTACTCTGGATATGCTGGCAGCAAAAATCGTGGTCGATGATGTTTGCGCACGTTTAATCGGGCCGAATTGCCCGGGCATTATTACCCCGGATGAATGCAAAATAGGCATCATGCCGGGGCATATTCATCAGCGCGGCAGAGTCGGTGTGGTATCGCGTTCCGGCACCTTAACCTATGAGGCCGTTAAACAAACATCCGATCTGGGTTACGGCCAGAGTACCTGTATTGGTATTGGCGGCGACCCGATTCCCGGCACCAGCTTTATCGACACACTGGAATTGTTTGAAAACGATGACCAGACAGAAGCTATTTTAATGGTTGGTGAAATTGGTGGCACGGCAGAAGAAGAAGCGGCTGAGTTTATACAAAGCAATGTATCCAAACCGGTGATTTCATTTATAGCCGGTGGTACAGCGCCAAAAGGCAAGCGCATGGGGCATGCGGGCGCCATTATTGCCGGCGGCAAAGGTACGGCAGCTGAAAAGTTTGCTGCACTGGAGGCCGCCGGGGTGTATACAGTGCGCTCACCTGCAGAGCTGGGCAAAGGTGTTAAAGAAGCCACTGGCTGGTAACTTTCTGTTTAAAAAAAAGTGAAGCCGAACATGACGGCTGGCAGCTGTATTGTTATGCAGCCGTGCACGCTGTCATTAATGCTAATGTTTGAATAATTTAATAACGAGTTGTAAAAAAATAGTTATGATTGAAATAAATGATCAGTGGTTTGCTGCTGAAGCCACAAATGATGAGTTGCCGGTTTTGCTCAGAGGCCGTGGCCAGTTGCAGAATTTGATCGGCATTAAGTCGCATGCAAACTTATTAAAAATCCGCTGGAGTTACGCCGCCGATAAAAAAACCGGCATGCCGGCAATGGATGTGATTAAAAAAATGGCTGTTTTTGAACAGGTGCTTTTCGAGGCCTTAGAAAAAGAGCCTTTATGTATTTTCTACAGTATTTATTTACATAATGGTATCAAAGAGTGGTCGGCATACTGTGCTGATCTGGAACGCATGAATGAGGAAATCAGTGCTGCATTAGTGGGTCATGAAAAATACCCGATAGAGCTGCTGGTTGATCAGGACCCCGAGTGGAGTGATTACAAAGCCATGCTGCGCGAAACCGGGCAGTTAAACGATTAACGCTAAGCCCGCTTGCTGTGTTAATCGTGTCAGCTACTTAGTTGTCAGAGTTATTGATTTCGATCTGTTGTTTGAAATATAAAGATATCTCCGTGCCTTCATCGGGTGTCGAGGAAACACTGATTGAGCCTTGGCTGCGTTTCATAAAAGCATAAACCTGACTCAGTCCCAGTCCGGTTCCATGCTCACCTTTAGTAGTGAAGAAAGGTTCAAAGATATGCTCTTTTGTCTGCGGCTCGATACCTGATCCATTATCTGTTATCGAAATTTTGATATAGTCGCCGCTACTCAGTTCCAATAACGATAACTGGTTATCGGAAAGCCTCGCTTCACTGCTCTCGATAAGCAGGCGGGGATTGATGCTGTCTGCCATGGCGTGTTTGGCGTTAATGCATAAATTGAACAATGCGTCATTAAAATCTGATGCGTCGACAAAAATATAAAGTGCGCGCTCAGGCATAACCAGTGTCACATCAACCTGTGATGTGAGTGCTTTTTCAATAATGTCTATGTTATCAGATAATGTGCTGTTTAAATTGATGATGCTGGCTGACTGGTCTTTGTAATGAGAAATACCAAGCAGCCTGCTGGTCAGCTTGCTGCCGCGTTTTGTTGCTTCATAAATATGTGTGGCGTATGAAGACAGAATGGAGTTTTTGTTGAGCTGCTCTGAAAGCAGTTCGGAATAACCCATCATGATGCCCAATAAATTATTGAAGTCGTGCGCTATGCCACCAACGATATTTCCAAGGGCTTCCATTTTCTGGCTTTGTCTTAATTGAAGTTCTATGTTTGATTTTTCTTCTTCTAGCGCTATCTTTTCATCAAGTATGTTATTGACTGAACCGGCCAGGGCAATGAACTCGGTATAAGTGAGGTGGTCAGGATTAATTTTTTCAGAATTATCGGAGGCGTTTTTAAACGATTTAATAAACAGCTCGCTTTCCCGGTCAATTTTATTCGAGGTTCGCTGCGTCTGGTAAATGATGGCGATCACGGCAAAAAGAGTCAGTACTATTAAGGTGATAATCTTAACCAACAGGCTGCTTTTTAAATCAGAGGTTAACAGGTCGATAGCAGTCTGGATATCGTCGAGGTAGACGCCGGAGCCTATCATCCACTGCCAGTCAGCAATGCCTTTCATAAATGAAACTTTTTGTGCCGGTTCAGATGTTGACGGTTTGTTCCATACATAATAGATAAAACCACCTTCGGGGTTTTCAACGGCGCGGCGCTCCTGCTGAATAACTTTAACACCATTGGGGTCTTCAAGCTGCCAGATGTTGGTGCCAACCAGATGTTTTTGTGTCGGGTTGACAACAACGGTGCCTTCATAATTAACGACAAAAATATAACTGTTTAAACCAAACCGTACCTGGTCTATGTAGGCGACCATTTGTTGCTGTATCAGCTTTTCAATATTTTCTTCATAGTCGCCGCTGCCGATAATCCAGTTATAGGGTTTGAACTGTTTCACAAATACCAGTTTCTGCCGTTCAGTATCCGGGTGAGTAAATGAATCATAGGTATAGGATAAAAAACCTTCTTCACGGGCTTGAGCGATTGTAATCAGGTTTTTTACAAAAGGCTGGCCTTTTGAGTCTTTAAGACCGAGCCGGTTCTTGCCTTCGGCTTCTGGTTTGAGCCCGTGTAACTGTAAAATGCCCTTTGAAGAATGAACAAAATAGTAACCATCACCATTAAAAAAACGAATGCCACGAAGTGCGTCCTTGATGTTTTGTTGTATTCTGGCATCGGGCCAGCGGCCCTTGTGTTGGTTGTAGATGCTGGAAGCGATTGCATGGGCTTCATAGACACGTTGTTTGATGCGTTGTTTTAAGATTGACTTGATATCAGAGCGTCTGCTTTGAATATAGTCGGTGATTCTGATGACTTCCTGACGTATCAGTGCTTTTTGTGAGGCGACATAATCCTGTTGCATTTTTTTTGAAGTGACTGAAAACTGATGGTATTCGAGATAGATAATTGAAACGGCAATTAAGAAGGCCGTAATAATAATGGCTGAGATGGCGTTGTATTTAAAGCTGGAGGTAAGGCTTTTTTTTGAGATAGGCATTACTGATTACAAATTTAGTCCATTAAAGATCAAACCATAGTGTTATTTGATCGTAAAATCAAATATATCTTTGCGGGTGCAAGGGCAGCAGTGTGATTGGCTAGCGTTTGATTAGCTGTTCGTTAAATAGCGTTGTGACCAGTGATAAATAAGGCTGGCGACATACTCGGCATCCTCGCGCGCTGATAAAACATGATCGGCCGTATCGAGTGAAATAAAACTCTTTGGCTGTGATGCGTGTGCAAAAATAGTCTCGGCATGCTGGATACTGACAAGCTTATCATTTTCGCCATGAAACACTAGTACCGCTTTATCCAGTGCGGAAATAATTTGCTCAAGTTTGTGCTGTTTCAAATCCTCTAAAAATTGCGGTTTTATAGCATAGGCTTTACCGGCCACATAGAACTCAGACTGAATGCCGGCGTTAAGATCGGCCAGCGCCTGACCGAAATGATGCATCACGTGTTGAGGAGAACTGGGCGAGGCAATGCTGACAATGGCACGGGTTTTTTTCAGCAGCGCGGCAGCAGCGTATGATGCCGTGCCCCCCATGCTGTGACCTAATAAAAGACTGGCTTCGCTGTAATGTTGTTTCAGAAACTCGTTAGCGGCAACAATATCGCTGATCATGGTGCTGAAATTACTGTCTGCAAACTCCCCCCCGCTTTCTCCAAGGCCGGTGAAATCAATTCTTAACACGGCCATGTTTTTGTTTGCAAGAGACTGGCTGATTCGATAGCTGGCCAGGGTTTCTTTGGTGCAGGTAAAACACGGGGAGAAGATGGCAAAATGCCGGGCTTTGTCGGGTAGCTCAAGCCGTGCCGCGATGTTAATGCCGCGATCGTTTAAAAAGCTAACGTCAAGTGACTTAAAATTTTTCATCTGTCTTGCTGGTTGTCATAAGTGTGCAAATCCATCTGGATTTCAGAGAGGCGGTGCCCCTGCATAATGATGATGCCGGATTCCCGTTGATTGCCATCGGCGCTATATTCAAAGGCATAATGTCGCTGCAGCACAAACAGGCGGGAGTGGTGGCGTTTAATGCTGGTTTTTTGTTTAACAACGGTGTTGTCTAGAAATTGCACATTGTGTTTCTTGCAGGAGTAGTGACCGGCCTGACGGGCGAGTTCTTTTACCCTGACAGAATCTATCCAGTAGGCTGTAATAAAAAAAAGCAGAAAGAGAAAGAATATTTGTTGCATTGTGGAACAGGTCTGGTCAATAAAGGTCTAGTATAGCAGTCATTGCTTTAACAGATCGCTAATCATTTTATCCAGCTGAAGCAGGCCGGATTCAAGCTGCCTGATCGTGTTTGTATCGATGGCTTGAGCGACACCTGCTGCCATCAGTTCGAGTGAGCGACAGAGTTCACCCAGTGCGGCTTCATCATACATGCCGGCTGAACCGGCCAGTTTATGCAGGCTGGCTTCGAAGCACTTATCAGAGAACGAATGTTGAGTTTTGCTATGTTGCCAGTGGCGGTTGATTTCAAGGAATTTATCGGGCAAAGAACGGATGTAGCTATGCTTGAGAGCAATGATTTTGTCTTCTACGGATGGCGTATCTGGCATGGCATACCCGGCTGCTAAAGGAAGAATTAACATAGATTTAAGCTGTTGCTTAATTTAAACGATATGAAATGAATATACAAATATTTGAGGATTGAGCTATAGATACTGTGATTGTAAATATAAAATTATATGTTTTATTGCAGCAAGGCGGACTATTTCGCCAGTATTATAATAATGGGAAAATTTGGGGTGGCTATGTCGACTGAGTTGAAACGAATCCTCTATGCCGAGGATGAAATTGATATCCAGAAAATTGTTAAGATCAGTCTTGAAGAAATTGGCGGCTTTGAGATTAAAATCTGCTCTTCGGGTGAGGAGTTGCTGGAAAATTATGAGAGTTTTTCACCGGACCTTATTTTACTGGATGTCATGATGCCCGGCATGAGCGGCGTTGAAACGTTTTCCGAACTGAAAAAGAAAGCCGGCTTTAGCCATACACCGGTTATTTTCATGACAGCGAAAGTGCAGACAAACGAGATACAGGAATATAAGGATCTGGGGGCATTAGAGGTTATCAATAAGCCGTTTAACCCGATGGAGCTGCCAGACAGACTTAAACACATCTGGCAGAACAGGTAAGCTCAGGTATCAGCGTTTTCAAATTGCTGCTTGAGGTAATCAATAATATCGGATGATTCGTATAACCAGCGGGTGCCGCTACTTTCTTCAATCCTCAGGCAGGGCACTTTAATCTGGCCACCCTGCTTCAGCAGATCATTTCTGTGATCTGTATCATTGGCCGCATCTCGATATTCGATATTAATATTTAACGCGTGGATGGCGCGGCGTGTTTTGATACAAAACGGACAGGCATAAAACTGATAAAGCGATAGCTTATCAGCCAGTTGTTGCGCCGACTTTTGCTGTTCTTCAGAGCGCTTGATCTGCCTGGGTAGCGTCAAATAGCTGATGAGAACGATTAAGAGGCCTAAGCCGTTGCGAAGTAACTTTAAAATCATGAAATGGGACCGGTAAATAAAAACGCCAGTATACTCTAAAATTGCCTGCCAAAAAAACACCAGACTATCGCTGCAGACCTAAACAGGTACCGGCCTGTATTTCGAACTGACGACAGCCCCGTGGTGCGAATGGCTATAACGAGCTGCAGCAAGTGTCTGATGAGCCATGCAGGTTCAGGGTTTTTACAACGCCATGGTGGCTACCGCGGTTGTTATCGAGGCAAGTGGTCGAGTGCAGATGAACGAGGACTTTAAGCCTGGGGAATGGCACGAAAGCGTGGCGTTATTGGCCTGAATGATTAACTAGCCTTTGAAGGCCTGCTCAGAGTTCAGGTAGTCAAGTTCAGCCTGGCTGCTTTTTCTGCCAAGAATACGGTTGCGGTGCGGAAAGCGAGCAAAGTTTTCGATAATGGCGCGGTGGTGCTGTGCAAAGCGTAAATTAGCCTCAAGCTTGTGTTTTTCAAACAGCGAAACGGCCAGGTCCTGATCATGCAGGCTTTCACTGTGCATCAGTGGCATGATTAAGAAAGCGACTTTATCACGCGATATAAGCTCATCGAAGTGTAATGCAAGCGCGTGCCTGGCCGTGGCAATGGCCTGTTGTTCCGTGGCAAAACTTTTGGCCAGTCCCCTGTACATATTCAATGGCAGCTGATCCAGTACAATGCATAAGGCCAGACAGCCTTCGGCGCTTTGCCGCCAGTGTTCTAGCTTACCGGCAGCAGCCTGTATCCATAAACGTTCAAATTTTGATTTGATCTCGTCATCAATCTGAGCTGTTGATGAAAACCAGTGCTTGGTCATAGGCTCAGAAAACCAGAATTGAATAAGCTTATCGGGATCTGGCGTCATGGTTTTATAAGCTGGATTTAATCACGTTTAATATCTCCTGGGCATGGCCGTCAGCCGTTACAGCGTATTGGGCATAGATTAACAGGCCTTTTTTATTGATGACGAACGTCGAGCGAACAATGCCCATTTTGGTGATGCCGTCTTTGCCTTTATCTTGCCAGACGCCGTAGTCGTTACACAGGGTGCCACTGGTATCTGCGAGCAAAGTAAGCTTCAGATCAAACTTGTCGATAAAAGCACAATGGCTTTCTGCATCGTCTTTACTGACGCCTAAAATCACACAGTCGAGCTGATCAAACTGATCTTTCATCGCGGTAAACTGATTGGCTTCTATGGTGCAGCCAGAAGTATCATCCTTGGGGTAAAAATACAGAATGACATTTTTGTTTTCAGAGAAATCGCTTAAGGATACGCTGTTATGGTTCTGGTCAGTTGTCGTGAACGAGGGTGCGGCTTGATTGATAGTTAACATGAGACTCTCGGTAAAATTATAGTATTGTTCAGTGTAACAATAGTTTAAAGGATATTAATACTCGGTTTGTAGGGCTTTAATGACATGTTTCAAAGCGGTATCTGCAGTGCTTTTTTGATTTTGTTAACGTCAACCTCGTTGATCAGCGTCACAAGGTTCTGATACAGGCTTGCATGATAACCATAACCGCCGTTGATCATTTCATCCAGCGCCTGTTGTTTTGACCAGTTGTCAAAAATTATTCTGTAAGCAGCGACCACTGTGCCGGTCCTGTCAGAGCCATGCCAGCAATGCACTAACAACGGGCCTTTTTTGTTTTTGATGATGCGTAACGAATTGATAAGGTCAGTTTCATTTAAATTGTCAGTATTAATTTTAAGGTGATGCAAGGTAATAGTCGTTTTTCTGAATTCACGTTTGTCACTGTGAAATTCACGTAAATTCAAAACTTCTTTTATACCCAGGGCCTGGAGTTTGTCTGTGTCTTCACGTTCAGGCTGCTCGGAACGGAACAAGCCTTTATTAATCTGGTAAAGATTTTTCTGATCAGTGCCGATAACAGGGGCAGCCCAGGTATCAGGCCGTACCCGGGGTTCTGCAAAAGCCGTTAGAGTGATAAACAATAAAACGATAGTGCTGATGGTTCTCATTGAAATCCCTGTAATGACTGTTTGACCACGCCGATACATAAGATAATGAAAAGCCAGCGTGGCGATGCGCTTCAAGTAATGTCTTTATGCCAAAATAATGCAACGCCTGTCGCCTTGTCAAGTTCATACGCGGTAAAGCCGTATTTTTGATAAGCAGACCGGGCCGCGTTATTGCCGGCCAGCACTTCGAGTGTCAGTTTGCAGCAGTTTTTAGTACGCGCGATGTCAGTGACTTTCTCCAGCATCAGCTGACTAAGGCCTGCCTGCCGGTATGCTTGCAAAACAAAAAAATCATGAATATTAACAAGCGGTTTGCAGTTGAAGGTTGAAAAAGCCTCGAAGCAGTTAACGAGCCCGGCCGGTTTATCATTAACATAAGTGATGAGGCTAAAAGCATGGTCGAGTTTAGATAACTCAAAAGCCAGGTTTTTTATCACGTAATCGCTAAGAGGCTTGCCGCCTGCCATCGAATCGCTGGCATAAGCATTCATTAAAAAGCTTAAATCGGCAGCGTGTTGGCGGTTTGAATAATCAATTTTAATAATCTCTATCGACATGGTCTTATACGGCTCCAGTTGGTTCTGGCTGAGTCGGTGAAGGCCTGTTCTGTGTTTTAAACAGATAGATTGTAATGAATGTTATTAATGATAGCCGTTTTTAGCTATTATAAATCACTGTTTTAGCGCGTATCCAGAAGCTGTGTATCAGAATAAGATTATCAGCCCCGGCACTGATAGCTTTCAGGGTATAGCCATGATTGTTAAACCAATATTTTTGGAATACTATTGTTTTTCATACCTTACAGTTCAGCATTTCATTTTTCAAGGCAGCCCTATATCACTTATGCCGTGATCATAATTTGTATCGCGCTTCAGCAGTTACAGTGGCATAACCGTCAGGCAATAGAAGAGCAGGCAAAAGAATATTGTTTGACTGTTGAAAAAGCGCAGGCTG
>Ga0224506_10000330_pt1 | contig 42904 bp, 38 predicted proteins | sample SF_Jan12_sed_USG_2_FD_169108 | JGI IMG/M metagenome (GOLD analysis project Ga0224506, IMG submission 169108) | Sediment microbial communities from San Francisco Bay, California, United States - SF_Jan12_sed_USGS_8_1 | ecosystem: Environmental > Aquatic > Marine > Sediment | place: USA... | reverse complement strand
GTTGCGTTCCTTATAAAATATGAGCATAATTCGCGCCGAACTGCAGGGTACCCTGATCATATGGTGGTCAAATTGGTTCTCTCGCAATGACTAGCTGCAAACCCCGCCAGGCCCGGAAGGGAGCAACGGTAGCAGGGACGTCATGTGCCGGGATGTAGCTGATTTGACCGCCTCCAATTTTTGAATTTCCTGATAGACCTATCTGATTTTGTATTAATTTATGCGATCAAAACCATTAAAAATTATTTTAATCTTGCCAGTAAGATTTGACTAAGGTGCCGATGCTGCTAGCATAGCCAGTCCTCTACAAATATATTGAATCCATACATGAGTTATCAGGTTCTTGCACGTAAGTGGCGCCCTAAAAAATTCAGTGAAGTCATTGGTCAGCAACACGTTTTGCAGGCTTTAATTAATGCACTGACTAACAATCGTTTACACCATGCCTATTTGTTTTCAGGTACCCGTGGCGTCGGCAAAACTACACTTGCTCGTATTTTTGCGAAAAGTCTAAACTGTGAAAACGGTATTACGGCTGAACCTTGTGGCGTCTGTGGCCCCTGTACTGAAATTGATGAAGGACGATTTGTAGATTTAATTGAAGTCGATGCGGCGTCAAGAACCAAAGTTGAGGATACTCGTGAACTTCTTGAAAATGTCCAGTACGCTCCTTCGAGAGGACGTTTCAAGGTGTATTTGATAGATGAAGTTCACATGTTATCAAATCATAGTTTTAACGCCTTGTTGAAAACGCTTGAGGAGCCACCTCCACACGTCAAGTTTTTACTTGCGACAACAGATCCACAGAAGTTGCCGGTAACAGTTTTATCTCGCTGTTTGCAGTTTAACTTAATGAATATGTCTGCAGAGAATATTGTCACCTATTTATCTGAAATATTGGCAGTTGAGCAGATTTCTTTTGAAAACAGTGCATTATGGCAAATTGGACGCGCTGCAGAAGGTTCAATGCGTGATGCATTGAGTCTGACCGATCAAGCCATTGCATTTAGTAATGGTGATGTTTCTGACGCTGCAGTTAGTAAAATGTTAGGGAGCCTGGATAGAAATCAGGTGTATGCTATTTTAGATTGCCTGGTAAAACATGACGCGGCAAAACTTTTGAACCAGATTAAACAATGGTCCGCTTTTTCTCCTGATTACCATCAGCTACTTACCGAATTATTAACGCTGTTACATCGTGTGGCGGTTGCGCAAATAGTACCTTCCTCTATTGATAATAGTTTTGGTGATGGAAAACAGGTGTTGGAGATTGCCTCTTCTACGGTTCCGGAAGATATTCAATTATATTATCAGTTGGGTATGATTGCCCGACGTGATATGCCTTTGGCACCAGATACCCGTAGTGGTTTTGAGATGGCTTTGTTACGAATGATGGTTTTCTCTCCAGAGCCTGTAACAGGACAATTACCACCATTAGCCAACTCAGAAAATTCGCTTGTCGAAGAGCCTGTGGCTGAACCGGAGAATGACGTCCAAGGGTCACAAAGTTTCAATCCTGTTAACAGGTTAGAGCAGCAAGCTTATCAATCAGACATACCAACTGAAACTGTTTCTGTGTCACTACCATTTCGAGATGCAGGTGTTAATAATGACAAACAACATACGCAGGTTTCCGCTGATTCTGGAGTGCCTGTTGATGATGAGTTACCAACAAAAATAGCAACCAATCAGGCGCAGGATGAAGGTGACGTAATCATTCCAGGCCCAGAACCAGAACCTATTTCTGCAGAAGAACCCCAGGGTGGGACAATAGAGCCTCAATTGCCACCACTCGCTGTTGATGTGTCTCTGGAGACTGTAACACCGCTCGACGAGGAGGGGCTATCTGAAGAGTCTGGTGGATCAGCATCACATATAAATCCAATGCCGGTTGCACCAGCCGTAAGTCAAGCTGTTGTGCCTATTGTCACCGAAAACTGGCCAGAACAATTCTGGAATTTAAATCTGGATGGTATGACAGAAAGTATTTTTGGTAATTCAGTCTGGAAGCAGTTAGCGCCGGGACAGATCGAAATTACGGTAGATAGTGATTATGAAGCACTCTATAGTCAGGGGCATTCTCAAAATTTACTGGAGAGTCTGAGGAAAAGAAATCAGACGGAAAATAGTATTAGCATTACATTTGGAGAGATTCTGCAGGAAACTCCCAATATGTATCGGGCTCGTGTGAGAGAAGCGCAGCGAATGGATGCGGTTAGCTATTTAAAAGCGGATCCCTTTGTACAACAATTAGAACAAGAGTTTGGTGGCCGATTGGATGAATACAGCATAAAGCCAAATATTCACTAGAATTTATCAGGAGTTAAATAAGATGTTTAAAGGTAATATGGGCAATCTCATGAAACAAGCCCAAAAGATGCAAGAAGATATGCAAAAGATGCAAGAAGAGTTAGCTAACTCCGAGGTTACTGGCGTGTCAGGGGCAGGTATGGTTGAGGTCGTGATGACGGGTCGACATGATGTTCGATCAGTTAAGCTTGATGACAGCTTGATGTCAGAAGAAAAAGAGCTTTTGGAAGACTTGCTGGCAGCCGCTGTTAATGATGCTGTGCGTAAAATTGAAGAAAGAAGTAAAGACAAAATGGGCTCAGTTACCGCAGGTATGCAATTACCTCCGGGCATGAAGTTACCCTTTTAATCGGATTGTATAGATATGGCATATAGCCCATTAACTGAGCAGCTTATCCAATCTTTGCGATCACTTCCCGGTATAGGTGTACGCTCGGCGCAAAAAATGGCGCTGCATTTACTGGAAAGAGACCGTATTGGTGCTACCCGATTGGCCGATGCGCTTTCGTCTGCGGTGGAAGGAGTAGGACATTGCTCTTTTTGTCAGATGCTGACTGAAGATGACACCTGTTTAACCTGTTTAGATGCATCGCGCGATAAACATGTAATTTGCGTCGTAGAAACTCCTTCTGATTTTGCCGCTATTGAAGAATCCGGGGCCTTTACCGGACAATATTTTATCTTAATGGGGCATTTATCACCTATAAATGGTGTAGGGCCAGACGATATAGGTATTCCCAAGCTAATCAATCGATTAGAATCCGAGCCTATCAGTGAACTAATCATTGCAACAAACCCCACGGTTGAAGGTGAGGCTACTGCTCATTATATTGCAACTGAAGTTCACCAGTTTGATGCAATACGCGTCTCTCGAATAGCTCACGGAATACCATCTGGAGGCTTGATTGAACAAGTTGATGGTCAAACGCTTCATAAAGCGCTACATAGCAGGGCTACTCTGGAATGAATAAACCCTACGAATGGGTAGATCAAGCGGATCGACTCAAAGAACTTGTGGATCAGTGGTTAGAGCAGGATTTCGTCGCAATAGACACTGAATTTGTTCGTGTTCGAACATTCTTTCCTATTCCGGGTTTGATTCAGGTTGCTGATGCATTTGGATGTTATTTAGTCGACCCTATAGAAATTCATGATACATCATCAATTAGAAGGTTATTGGAAGAAGAGGGTACAGTAAAAGTTTTGCATGCCTGTTCAGAAGATGTCGAAATTTTTGTTAATCATTTTAAGGCCAAATCCCGACAGTTATTTGATACTCAAGTGGCTGCATCTGTATTGGGCTTGGGAGACTCTTTAGGTTATGCTCCTTTGGTGGAGAAACTGTTGTCGATTGAAGTTTCCAAGGCAGAGACACGTTCAAACTGGATCCAGCGGCCCTTATCTGATAACCAAATGCTGTATGCGGCTCAAGATGTGATTCACCTCTATCAGGTTTATCTCATGCAAATTAAAGAGCTTAGAATTCAAGATCGTGTTGCCTGGGTGTCTGAAGACAGTCAACGTATTGTCGATGCCAATAAACCAACTGATTCCCAACATTATTATTTAAAAATACGCCAGGCCTGGCAAATGAAAGGCGAAAAACTATGGTGTCTGCAGCAGCTGGCTAGCTGGCGGGAAGGTCAAGTAAGGCGTCTGGATATACCGCGTTCATTTTTGATAAAAGATGCTTTGATGGCAGAAATCGCCTCCGCATGTCCTAAAACAAGTAATGACCTGATAAAAGTGAAAGGGATTCCTGAGAAATTCATTAGGCGATACAGTAGAGACATACTAAGCATTACGAATCAGGTATCAGACGTCGATAAGACCGATTATCCTGAACGAATCCCGGGACCTTTGAAGAAAGAGGCTTCATACCTGTTTAAATCAGCTAAAATATTTTTAAGCCGGTTAGCTGAAGATATTGGTGTTCCGGCGTCTTTAATTTCTAAAAAGAAAGAAATTGAGTCCATAGTTATGGGCGGGCTGCACAATGGCGTGTTTCAATTGACACCGTTTTATACTGGCTGGCGTGAAGATCCTGTTGGCGCTCCATTATTGAAGCATCTAGAGGACTGCTATAAGGCAGAGCAACAGGATTTGGATTCATGAAAAAATTAATTAGCATTTACAAGTCTCACACAGTAGAAGAATTATATCTCTATGTTGAAAAGGCCAAGGGTATGTCATTGGTGCCTGAAGACCTTAAAGAAAAATTGGGTCGTTTAATTCATGTTTCGGATATGATTCTCGAGCCGACAAGGCGTATGGCGCGAGCTGATGCCAAAAGAGTGCTGGAGGTAATAGAGGAACGAGGCTTTTACCTTCAACTTCCAGCAGTCAAAGAGGACTACTTACTGGACCTATACAAAGACACATCTGCTAAATATGAAGGTTTGACATAATGTCCAGTGTACAATTTTGGAAAACCACAAAATTAAAAGATATGTCTCAGGAGCAGTGGGAGTCATTATGTGACGGGTGTGCTCGTTGTTGTCTTCAAAAGTTGCAGGATGACGAGACCGATAAGATTTATTACACCAATGTTGTTTGCCAGTACATGAAACAAGATGGTCAGTGTAGCCATTATCAAGATAGACAAACCTATGTACCGGATTGTGTCTGGTTGACGCCGGCTGATGCCGCTCAATTTCATTGGTTACCGGATTCCTGTTCCTATCGTTTAGTCAGTGAAGGAAAAGACATTCCCACATGGCATCCATTAAAAACCGGTACACAACAATCTGTTGTTGACGCCGGATTTTCAGTACTATGTCAGGAATTGGTTCCAGACAATACAATAGAAGAAGAAAAATGGCAGGAACAGTTAATAGAATGGGTACAATATGAGAAGTGACTCCCTAATTGGGGCAGAGTATTACCAACTTGGCTGGTTAATATACATAGCGGCAGGTATTGGATTAATTGTTTGCTTTTGGCAGTTAATCAAATTATTTAAATCACCACGCATAAGACGGTTTTTGGTTTCAGTAATGGCCATAGGCATTTTTACGCCAACCTGGCAAGCGGGCGAAGAATCATTTATTGCACCGGCCATACTGGTGGCCGCCTTTGATTTTTTGGATGGCATAGATAAAGGTCTGGCTGCAGGGGTGGAGATTGCTCTGAAAAGTTTGCTGCCCATGATTTTATTCGTATGTATCAGCGCGTGTTATTTTATTGCGTTAAAAATATTACAAACTCAAAAAGTTAAATCTAAAGAACAACAATCCAAGTAATGCAACGTAATATGTCACCACCTGTAATTGCTAAATTCACAGTGGTTAAGGGTAAAATAAAGGTATGAATACCAATAATCATTCCTTTATTTTACAATTTTAATGATATCTCGTTGATTATATTCAAGTTATGGACGGGTCCGACCGATAACAAGGTTGCGGCCAGTTAAGATGTAAAGCCCGGAGGAAAGAAGAAGTTATGGCCAATCATATTATTGTATTAATAACCATTATGCTGTTGACAGGAGTCTTTGGCGGACTGGTAAATTATTATATGCAAGTGCAGCAGGATGCAGACTCGACCAGCATGGCCCGATGTTTAGTAGTTGGGGTTAGTGCATCATTCCTGGTACCTGTTGTATTGCATGTTGTAAATAGTGATTTAATCCTGAAAAGCCAGGATGATTCGTCAGGTTTATTGATCTTTACCGGTTATTGCCTGATCGCAGCACTCTCGAGCCGATTCTTTATTGTCAATATGTCGGATCGCATACTGAATGAAGCTCACATTGCTAAAGAGCGTTCAGAGCAGTTACTTCAAGAATTAAGAGTATTGCAGTACGAAATGCTGCCTTTGGTCGAGGTTGAAACCGAGCATAATGTGGATTCTGACGAAAGCGGTTTACCTTTAGCAGCAGATGATGAATTGGATGTTACCGCCAATAACGTACTTCAGAATCTGGGTAGTGGCCGTTTCATTTTTCGTTCACTAGCGGGTTTATGTACCGAAACAAATTCAGATGAAACCACTATGTTGAAAACATTAAAAATATTGGTTTCAAAAGAATTAGCCGGACGTACTAGTGGAAGTAAAGGTATGCGTTGGCATATCACCGATAAGGGAAGGCGGTCGCTGTCACTTAATAGCTAAGTAAGTTATCTAGCATTAAATCAGTCGTCGCTAAATTGTTTATAACTTGAATGGTAGTTATTTAGAAATGTGTCGACTGACTGATATGAAAAACATTTTCATAATCTGGCTAGTATTTTTTGGCCTGACATTATCATCAACAGCCTACGCTGCCCAAGACGTAAGGTTGTTGATTGACCTGTCAGGTTCCATGAATCAAAATGATCCCCGTTCATTAAGAAGTGAATCTCTTCGACTCTTCATAGACCAGCTGCAAGAAGGTGATCAGGCCGGAGTCTGGACCTTTGCTAATCAGGTCAATATGCTGGTTCCCTATGGGTCTGTAAATAACGATTGGAAATCATTAGCACGTCAGCGCATTTCTGATGTTCATTCTCTTGGTCAATGGACAAATATCGGTAAGGCACTCGAAACCGCTGCTACATTTATGCCTGATCCCAAGCAGGGCACATCTTTTATTTTGATCACTGATGGTAAGGTTGATATTGCCAAAGATGATCAGGTAAATCAGGCAGAACGCCAAAGAATTCTAAATGAAATTATCCCTGACATAAGAAAACGTGGTGGCTCTGTACACAGCATTGCTTTGACTGATAGTGTTGATGTCGGTGTTTTGGCCAGGTTGGCTAAAGAAACCCAGGGCTCTTTTTACCAGGCAAAGGATCTGAATGGTCTGGAAGCCCATTTGCTTAATGTTATTGGTGATATTAAAGACGATGGTGAAGTGCCTATTACCGACAATAAATTCGTTGTCGATAAAACAACGCGTTCTTTCAAAGCGACTTTATTCAAAGGCTCGCCTTCAACGGCCATAGTTTTAAAGGCTCCTGATGGACAGGTGTATCAAACTGATGGTGATTACGCCTGGGTTGACTGGATGTCTGCAGGCAATTATGACGAAATAGTCGTTACTCTACCTAGAGGCGGCATTTGGGAGATTGTAGGTAGTATAACATCAGAGAGTCAGGTAACCCTGGATAGTGATCTTGGTATTCATTCGTCAATGAGTGAGCAAATTGTCTTCCCTGGTGAATCTGTTGCAATGGATATGACAGTAATGTCATATGGCCGACCGGTATTAGAACCCGCCTATTTGAATTTGTTAGAGGTTTCATCACAAGTATTTGATGACAACAAAAAGCCGAAAACCGTTAAGACCCGTCGTGTTGATGGTCGTTATCAAATAGAAATGGATCCATTTATAGTTGAGCCTGGCAGTTATCAGATAGAGACAATATTCTCTGGACCAGATTTTATCCGTCAAGTGACAGGTACCATTCAGGTATTAAATCACTTGTCTCTGGATGTGGTGAAACAGGATGCATCCTATATTGTCAAAGTGTCTCCAGTTAACTCTGAAGTATCACAGAACAACACCAGATTGCAGGCCGTATTGCATTATCCAGACTCCCAAACCAAAGTTATCGACTTGACATGGCAAAAAGGTGGCTATTGGCAGGCATCCATTACATCGGATGAGAAAGGTACACATCAATTAAAAACTTCTGCTCGTATTCAATTGTCTGGAAAACAGGTACCCATTACCTTTAAAACTCAAATGTTGACGTATCCATTGCCGGCTCAAATTCAAAGTGCCATGGAACAAGAAGCGTTGCTGGCTAAAGAAAAAATGGAATTGGAAGCCCAGAAGGCTGGTGACATGCTAGATATGCTTGCTGCAGATAATCAGCCAGATATTGAGGTGTCAGAGGAGCTAAATGAAGAAAGTATCGCACTGCTTGATGTTAGTGAAGCAGATGAAGATACTATAAAAGGCAGTGAAGGTATGGAACAGGATACTGTTGCGCCAGACTCCCTCACAGATGCTGATTCAGTAGATGAAGACATGGGTCAAGACATGGATAAAGAGGCAAGACCCTTCATCAAATATCCCATAGAAGTAGTAGAGGTTTTAGATCCGGAACTGATCGTTGTCGTGCCTGTATCAGATGAGCAGTTGGTAGCAGAAGACCCCTGGATCGAAAAAATTCCAGAAGAAATCGCGGTTGAATCGGGACCATCATTCTTTGAGTTGTTCTTTTGGAGCTTGCCTGCACTTGCTATTATAGGTGGCTTCTATTTATTCTTCTTTAAGTTTATGAAGCATCGGCGTGACTTGACAAATGAGCGCAGTGAACTGGAAGATATGATTCGCATGGAAGAGGAGAAAGCTGAACAAGCGGCAAATCTTGAAGAAGAATATGAAGATCCAACAGAAAATTTCGTACCCTATGATGAAGAAGCTATTGAAAAGGCAAACAATATCGATGTTGACGATTTGGGTAAGGATACTGAACATCTATTTGATGAAGATATCGTGAGTATGCCCGATATGACTTCAGAATCAGATACCTTATCTCCACCAGAATTAACTGAAACATTTGGCGAAGAGGGCGACGAAGATGATGATGTTTTTGATCTGGGAGATCTTTCGGATTTAAGTGACGAAGTCGAAGAGTCTTTAGAGGATGAAGACGAAGATGAACTTAAGTAAATAGAAGTAATCCATGACATTCCAAGTCCTATTTTTCAGACCGAGTATAATTGAATTCAGTGTCAGTATTTATTTCAACATCTTGATGAAAATATCATTAATTAACCCTAATTAATGTGATATTCTATTGTCTAAAGAACCGTTGAAATAAGAGATACATGTGGCTGATTCTGTACTAATTATTGATGATTTTGAAAACGTAAGGCGTTCCGTTCGATCTATGCTTACTGCATTAGGGATACGTAATATTGTTGAAGCACGAGATGCAAAAGAAGCATTAAAGTGTATGCAGGAGCAACCTTTTGGTTTTGTTTTTTGTGACTTCAACCTTGGCAAGGGAATGGATGGTCAACAACTTCTCGAAGAAGCGCGAGAGCAAGAAATATTATCCTGGCAAACTCATTTTGTAATAATAACCGCTGAAACCACCCGGGATATGGTTATGGGCGCTATCGAACATCGTCCAGACGATTACCTCGCAAAGCCTTTTGCCTTTGAGACGTTAAAAACTCGTTGGGCTCGTTGGAAAGAAGCTGCCAATGTTCTGAGACCAATCAACCAGGCTATAGACCAGGAAAATTACTCCGCCATTGTTAGTGCCTGCAAAATTCTCATTGAAAAATCGACTCGTTATCGTTCATGGGCACAACGAAAGCTAACAGAAACTCTCATTGTTATGGGAGATTTTAAGCAAGCTGAAAAAACATTGAATGAATTTTCAGAAACGCGGATGTTACCGTGGATGCAAGTTGATTATGGTCGTGTACGAATGGCACAAAAACGATATGAAGAAGCCATTGATTTTTTCAATATCGTCATTGAAGAACAACCCAGTTATGTTGCAGCTTTTGATTTATTAGCAGAATGTTATAAGGCATTGGCCCAAGTCGAAAATCGAAAAATAACACTCGAAAAAGCCTTGGCTGTGTCACCAAGAAATTATGCACGCCAGGCTTTATACGCTGAAGTTACTGAAGAACTTGAACATTTTGATCAGGCTTTGAAAGCCTATAGACAGGTAATCAACCTTACGCGCGGCTCTAACAAAGAAAGTCATGTAAACTATGCTAAATTACTCAATGTTATGGGAATGCATGCAGATACCCTGGAAAGTAGTAAGCAAACCATTGCGATAAAAGATATTTCTTCGCTAATTACCAAAATGAGTAAAAAATATCAGGACGTACCCGAGGTTAAAGTAACCGCTCGTATTTTCAGGTTAATGAACCAACAACGCACTAAAGCTCTGACACATGATCAATTAAAAGACCTGTTAGAAAATTATGAAGCCTTCTTACCAAAAGCCTTCAAGTCACATCCAAATGTTGGTTTTTATTTAGCCAGATTACTTTATAACTGCGACCACATGGCTGAAGGTGACATATTAATTAATAAACTACGCCAGCACCCGAAAGCCGATGCAGAATATATTGCCAAGCTTGAAGGCCTACAAAGTGAACCGCAATCTCCTGCTACTAAAAAGGCGGCCAATGTTCTTAATAGAGACGCGAAAATGCACTATGAAAAGGGCGATTACATGGCCGCATTAGCCGCCTTTAAGGAAGCTCTGGAGTTTTCACCTCGCAGCCCGGCATTGTTATTAAACTATGTCCAATGTGGGCTAATTGGTGGCGATATCGGCAGTGCAGAATTCAAAAAAGATGCACTTGAACAACTTGAGCGTTTATCGTTTCTACATAAAGACCATAAACAATATCCAAGATACCAAAAAATCAAGAAAAGGATTTTATCCTTATGAGTAATGAAGAGTTTGATACGGGTTTGATCATAGCCGCTGTTGTCCATGATGTTAAGAATTCTCTAGGAATGATTACCAACGAAATCGAACAAATTTCAGCCAATATAGATTCAAGTTTTCCGGAAGAATCCACTCAGTTATATCGTTTGAGCCTTGAAGCGAGCAGGATTAATAATGGTCTGGTTCACATGCTCGGGCTATACCGGTCAGCTCATGGAACATTAAGAATGCAAATTGATGAAGCCATGGTGCAAGATATTCTGGAAGATGTCACAGTAAGATTTAGTACCACGCTAAAACGTATGGGGATTGATTTAATTGTAGAGTTTGATGATCCTGATCTTGGCTGGTATCTCGATTCATCGTTGGTAGAAGGCATATTAAATAATGCCATAACCAATGCGATTCGGTACACCAAGTCTAAATTGGTTTTATCGGCTAAGGTAAATGGAGATCGAATAGAGTTTATGCTGGTTGATGATGGTGCCGGTTACCCTGAAGATGTGCTGTCATGTTTGTCTGAAGAAGGAGATATAGATTTTAAAAATGGTAGCACAGGTTTAGGACTCCATTTTTCAGATAGAATTGCAAGACAACACCGTAATGGTGATAACACAGGTTATATTGAATTAAGAAATAATTCTAAAGATAATGGCGCAATATTCAAGCTGGTCTTGCCCTGGATTTAACACACTGAAACAGTATCAAGCTCAAGCCGAGCTTGATACTGTTTTGGGTGTGGTTGTTATACGTTTTCGTCTAAATAGCTCGGACTGCGATAACAGCATGCCGGTCATCATTAGCATACTTCCCATAAACTCTTTCTCAGTTAATACTTCATTTAAAAACATCCAACCGCCAATCGCGGCAAAAACAATTTCCAGTGAAAGTAATACGGCGGCATGTGCCGGAGGCGCTGATCTCTGACCGATAATCTGTAATGTATAAGCAATACCTACCGATGCGATGCCGGCATACAGCAGGGGCCCCAGAGTCGCCATAATATCCACAATTCTTATGACTTCAGTTGAAAATGCAATGCCAAAGCTCAGCAAACTACACACCGTAATTTGTACTAGTGACAGTTTGAGTGGACTAAATTTCTTGCCCAGCTTATATACAGAAAGCACGTGGCCTGCCCAAAATAGTGAACCAACTAACTCATAAATATCACCACGATTGATAGACAAATCGTCCTGAATACTTAACAAAAATAGACCGCAAAGCGCAACAGTCGCGCCAACCCAGGTTAGAGCAGGCGTTTTTTCTTTCAAAAACAACATGCCGAAAATAGGGACAAACACCATATACAGGCCAGTAATGAAAGCAGCTTTACCTGCAGTGGTATATTGAATGCCAATTTGTTGTAGAGACGCCCCGGTAAATAAAAACAGACCACAAATTATACCCGCAATGACTAAAGACTTTTTCGAGTCATCTTTATGTTCCTGTTCGGTTTTGCTATTTCTGAATAGCCAGATGACGGGAATCAAGGATAGCGATGCAAATAGAAAACGGACTGCATTGAAACTATAGGGTCCCATATGTTCCATGCCTATTCGTTGGCTGACAAATGCAAACCCCCAAATAACCGCTGCAGTTAGTAGATAAAAGTCTGCACGAAGCCGAGACGTATTCATATTGCTATTCCTGAGGATTCAATACATAAATAGAGGTTTTATTCGAAGATTTTCTATAAATAAGGCCTTTAAACAAGTCGATCATGCTGCCTGCAATGTAGTGTGAATGCAATAGTTGTATGCTGAATAAAACGAATTTAAATTAACTTATTCTAAAGAAATATAGGACTGATTATTTTGGTAGGTATAATGACTTTAATATAAAAATAAATTGGAGTACGTTTTGGATATTTCTGAATCAGTTATCGTTATTACTGGTGGTGCCCAGGGTTTGGGTCTGGCCATGGCAAAGTACCTTGGTAGCATGGGGGCTCGCATAGCCATATTGGATATTAATGCCAAAAAGGTCGAAGAGGCTATTGCTCAACTGGAACATTCAAAAGGTTACGTTTTAGATGTTAGTGATGAGCCGGAAGTAGAAGAAACATTTGAAGCCATTATTCATGATTTTGGTCAAATAGATGTGTTAATTAACAACGCCGGTATTCTTCGAGATGGCATGTTGCTAAAAGAAAAAGACGGTGTTATCGAGAAACTGTCCTTGGCGCATTGGCAGCAAGTGATTGATGTAAATCTTACCGGTGTCTTTTTGTGTGGGCGTGAAGCTGCTAGTCGTATGGTTGAGCAAAAGAATTCAGGTGTCATCATTAATATTTCCAGTATCAGTCGTCATGGAAATTTTGGTCAGTCTAATTACAGTGCTGCCAAAGCCGGCGTGGCGGGTTTAACCGTTACCTGGGCCAAAGAGCTAGCAAAATTTAACATTCGGTGTGCCGGTATTGCTCCAGGGTTTATTGAAACAGAAATGACCCGGCAAATGCCCGAAGCTGCCATTCAACATACCCTATCTGCAGTGCCTTTAAAACGCATGGGCACACCAGAAGAAATAGCACAAACAGCCAAATTTATTATAGAAAATAATTATATAAATGGTCGGATTATAGAAACTGACGGAGGGTTAAGAATATGAGCCAGGAAATTGTAATTGTTGCCGCAAAGCGTACCCCAATGGGAGGGTTTCAGGGGAGTTTATCCGCGCTATCTGCAACAGAAATTGGAGCAGCCGCGATCAAAGCTGCTGTTGAACAAGCCGGATTAAAGCCTGAGCAGGTAGACGAAGTATATATGGGCTGTGTGTTACCCGCCGGTTTGGGCCAGGCTCCTGCTCGCCAGGCATCCCTTAAAGCGGGGCTGCCAGAATCGACACCCTGTACGACCGTGAACAAAGTTTGTGGCTCTGGAATGAAAACCGTCATGTTAGCTGCTGACCAGCTTAAAGCAGGTTTTGATGGCGTCATTATGGCGGGAGGCATGGAATCCATGTCTAATGCCCCTTATTTTACTGAAAAAGCGCGTGCCGGTTTTCGTATGGGTCATCAAAAAATATATGACCACATGTTCACCGATGGCCTCGAAGATGCTTATGATGGCAATGCAATGGGTGTACATGCACAGAGAACAGCAGACGAATTCAAGATTGACCGCACAGCAATGGATGATTTTGCCATTCGGTCTTTATCCCGGGCAAATATGGCTATTGATAACGGCTGGTTTAAAGATGAAATCGCACCGGTAACTATCGAGTCTCGAAAGGGAACCACCGTTGTTGAACATGACGAACAGCCGGGTATGGCGCGTCCTGATAAAATTCCGCAACTACGTCCGGCGTTTGCCAAAGACGGCACAATTACAGCTGCTAATTCAAGTTCCATATCTGATGGTGCTTCAGCTTTATTGGTGACCACCGCTGAAAAAGCCAGGGCAATGGGTTTGAAGCCAATAGCAAAAATTGTTGATTACAGCACCCATGCCCAGGCGCCTAGCACCTTTACCTGTGCGCCTATCGGTGCCATTCAGAAGATTTTTAACAAGCAGGGTATCAGTGCCCGTGATATTGATCTGTTTGAAATTAACGAAGCTTTCGCCATGGTGACTATGTTAGCTATGCAGGAATTAGGTCTTGATCCTGAGAAAACCAATATCTCTGGTGGAGCCTGTGCTCTTGGACATCCGCTAGGTTCCAGTGGCTCACGTATACTGGTTACCTTGTTACATAACCTGATCAGAACCGGTGGCAAGCGAGGTTTAGCCTCTTTGTGTATCGGTGGTGGTGAGGGCACCGCTATGTTGGTTGAGTTACTCTAAAGATTCTCAACTTAATAAGCCGGATAGCTATTATCCGGCTTGGTTTACTTCTCCTTTTTTATAGGCCTGTCGTTATAGGCCTCTCGACCATTCTGGTCTTAATTGAATGCGATCACTTTGATTTAGGGCCATCTCTATACGTTCCATAATCGATGCTTTGTCTTTATTGAGCGTTCCTTTTAATACTAGATAATTAGAGGCATGATCCGATCTGAAAATAGTATTTTTCAGATCCAGGTTATCCATTAACCAGTACATCTCCTGGATAAGACCCTGAGTATCAGGAAGCTGATAGTCACCTTTAAAACCGGCAACCACACGTTTATCGCCCATAGGGTAGGACACAACCAGTGTGGATAAATATTCAGGTTGAGTTTCGTTCATCAAGCGTGCAGAATTTAGAGCGTGTTGTTTACTGAGTGTTTGGCCGCCCATGCCATTTAGAATCATGACCGAGCTTTTAATACCTGCTTGCTTGAGCTTAAGCAGTGCATCTAATGAACTTTGAAAGGTTTCTCCCTTTGATATGGCACCCAACACCCTATCGTCACCCGATTCACAACCGACATAAACCAGAGACAATCCCATGTCCTTCAATTGCTTTAGTTCTTCAACCGTCTTGTTATTCAGATTGCGGGGCAGGCAGTAAGCCGATACCCGAGTAACGCCGGACAAATTAAGATTAATGCTTTCCATAATCTGGTGCAGTCGTTTGAATGACAGCACCATAGCGTCTCCGTCTGCCAAGAATACCCGGCCAACATGAGCACCGGTTTGGGCCACCATACGCAACTCTTGATCAATTTCAGCCTTTGGTTTTGGTCGAAACTTTTTTTGAGGCTGAGTGTACATATCGCAAAAAGTACATTGGTTCCAAGAGCAACCATTAGTCACTTGAAGAATTAATGACTTCCATTCACTGGGTGGCCGAAATACCGGTTCAACGTAAGGTAGCTGTATCATAGATAATCTTTATTCGATAATAAGAACACTGAATTTTAACGATCAACCGGTGAAAAACCCAGGTAAATCTTTGACTAGCGTTTGAATTCGGAATCCACTACAACTTCTTTCATCGATTACTGTCCAGAACCAACTTCAATTAATCTACCGGCTGTTTGGCCAGTCTCTGCAGGGAAGGGTTTTGTCTGTGGGCCAATACCAGTTACATTGGTATACAAAATTTTACAGTATAAAGCCTCAATTGGTTTTACAAAAAATTCGCCTTTAGCGGCTCAAAACTCTATATTCCTACATAATTGTTACATCCAATTTTCTGCATCTACACTTATTTATAAATCAAAAATTACCCCTATCTTTGTGAGGAAAGGCTATTGAGAATTGCCGTATTGTCGCGAAACGAAAATTTATATTCGACTCGCCGTTTAAAGGAAGCAGGGGAAGCCCTTGGTCATGAAGTAGATGTAATTGATACCTTACACTGCTACATGGATATAACCAAAAGCCGACCAACCGTTAGGTATTATGGTAAAGAACTACCTCGTTATGATGCTGTCATTCCCAGAATTGGAGCCTCCATAACGTTCTATGGCACCTCTGTTGTACGACAATTTGAAATGATGGGTTCCTTTTGTGTTAATGAGTCTGTGGCGATCAGTCGATCAAGAGACAAACTGCGGTCATTACAACTTTTATCCAGAAAAGGTGTTGGTCTGCCTAGAACCGGGTTTGCGAATAAACCGGATAATATTAGAGATTTGATTAAAAATGTCGGCAATGCTCCCCTGGTGATCAAGTTGCTTGAGGGTACCCAGGGCATAGGTGTCGTGTTAGCCGAAACCAATAAAGCAGCCGAAAGTATCATCGAAGCCTTTATGGGGTTAAAGGCCAACATTCTGGTACAAGAGTTTATTAAAGAAGCCGGTGGTGCTGATATTCGCTGTTTGGTCGTTAACGGGCGCGTCGTAGCTGCCATGAAGCGCCAAGGCGCAGAGGGCGAATTTCGATCAAATCTTCACCGAGGTGGACATGCATCTCTAGTACGTCTGTCTAAAGAAGAACGAGCAACAGCCACTAATGCTGCCAAGGTTATGGGATTGAACTTTTGCGGTGTCGACATTTTACAATCGGATAACGGGCCTGTGGTTATGGAGGTGAATTCTTCCCCGGGGCTTGAGGGTATAGAAACAGCCACAGGAAAAGATGTTGCTAGCATGGTATTCGAGTTTATCGAAAAGAATGCTAAACCCTATAAAACCCAAACACGGGGCAAAGGGTAGCTCAATGGATCGTATTGAAGATCACGTATGAGGCTCAACAGGTAACATTGCGTTTTGTACGTTATTTAATTAAAAACAAGCACTATTGTTGGTATGAATAGGAAATCAACATGAAAAAGAAAATGGTTATTGGATCCCTGGAATCCTGTGATCTACCAGAACTGAATATTGTTAATATGGAAATAAGGGTGGATACCGGTGCCAAAACATCCTCTCTTCATGTTGATAATATTAAAAGAATCTATAATGACGAAGTTCCATGGGTCGAGTTTGATATTCATCCGGATATACATGATGTTAAGCATGTCATTCGATGTCAGGCCAAAATTGAAGATATTCGAACCATAAAGTCTTCAAACGGCACGGCAGAAGAACGCTATGTCATTGTCACTCCCTTTACTCTGGGTAAAGAAACCTGGCCAATAGAGATCACATTAACAGACCGATCTGACATGAGTTATTTAATGTTGTTTGGGCGTCAGGGAATGGGGACTCATGTCATGATCGATCCATCGAAACGTTTCATCGCCAATAAACCCTCTCCAGAATAAGCCCGGACAGGCATGGAGAGTAGGCATGGATAGTAAAAGCAAACAAGCGATGGACGTGGGGGGAAGATGCCTCCCATATACAGGCGGCTAATAACACCCCTCTATCACGATTGGATATCAATTCTGTGATAACCATACCAGTCTGGTTTTAAAGGTTTGGATTGGTCGATTTTAGTGAGATGGATGTACTGATTTCCTATAGATGAAAGCTGTAGACATTGGTCAACAGCTTTCATATTGTCCTTATGTTTTTCTTCTGCTCCATCCAGCATGGTGTGTAATGCTTTTGCCTTGGCTTTTGCCGAACTTTCGGCAACAAACAAGCCATCTTGATGCAATTCACCTAATACATCAGGGTGATAACCACCCAGGTTTACAAAATAGAGTTGTAGATCCGAAGATGCCGGAGCATCACTCATCTCAATGCGATAGCCATCAACAGACTCAATATGGGCATAGCAGTCCATGTGTAGGCCTTCTGGTAGTCCAAACCACTGGGATCTAAGATCTCCAAAGGTTGCTTCAATGGTTTCGCCGACAACAAACCGAACATCATGCACTTCTATATTTGAACCTGGTGCCTGTCCCCCGAGATACACCATAAATAATTTAGACATGGCAATTATATTCCCTGAAATAAGTCTGTTTATTGGGATGAAACCTCAGCATTGTGTTTATTATATATCGCTACTTGGTAATAAAGTCTTTCCAGTCAAGTAGCGCAGACTTGAAGTCTTGTAACCCGCATTCGGCTTTGTCTTCCATGCCATCCAGACCGTGGTCAGCCAGTTGTTGATCTTGATGGTCGTCAAATTCTTCTCCAGCAATAACAACCTCATGGGGTGTCAGGGTAAGCGTCAGATTTTTCCCTTGAATGATTTTTTCACCAAAATTAGTGAACTCCAGTTCCTCAATAGCATCAATCAAAATTTGGCTTTGTTGGATATTTTGGCCTAGCTCATCAGTGAACCACTGTCCCATAAGCTCGTGGTCCATTGAAAATTCAGCTTGAGGTTGCCCTTTTTGGTCGTAAGTAAAATCATATTCCATGTCAGTGGTCTTCTAGGTAGGTAATCATAATTATAGTTAAATATGGTGTTGCATAGTATGGATAAATGACTTTATGTCAGTTCACCAAAGGATTGTGTATTAGCTTAGTGTAGCTTACTGTCTATTTTTCCAGTTGGATAATACCTTGTGCACTGAGGTTTTTGGTGTCTTTTCAAGTTTTTGTATCAGTTGAAAGGGAATTGAATCCAGTGAATATTCAGCTTTAATCTTATCCAGCATGACAATCCAAAGCTTGGCTGTCATTTCTGAATCAAATAATGCCCTGTGAAAAGTCCCTTCAGAGTGAATATGGGCATAGTCAATCAGAGTGCTTAACTTATGGTTAGGGGCATCCTGAAAAACTCGTCGGGCCGTTAAAAGCGAGCAGGCAAAAGTGCCAACATATGACTTCAATATTCGATCTAACTCCGCATCTAAAAATCGTTTATCAAAAGAAGCATTGTGAGCCAGCAGGTTACTGTCACCCATGAAGTCGGCAAACCGTTCCATAACTTCAGAACAGGGTGGTGCGTCTTTTAACATAGAATTGGTGATACCCGTATATTCTTCAATAAAAGAATCTACTCTACGCCCTGGATTCATCAGCTCCTGGAAACGTTCTGTAATTACGCCGTTTTGGATACGTACAGCCCCGATTTCTATCGCTCGATCACCCATTTGTGGAGATAAACCTGTGGTTTCAAAATCTAAGACAATAATATTGTCAGCCAGGAAGTGGGTATTATGCATGCTTGAGTGTCTCTTTAAACCATAGATACGTTGAAACGCATTTTAACGATAGTAGCAATCAATGCCGTGTATTTGTAACTATTATCACTGGTATCTGTATTGCCTATTACCAAAAGATAAAGATTGTCCGGCCCAGTTTGAGACATCCAAGAAGTCATATGTTATTTCAAACCATTAACCGTATGGTTGTGTAGTAGGGTTATCGACGGTGTAACTATCAAAAATAGAGTAAATTATGTATGAATAAAAAATACTTATAGGTAAATGGCTGGTAACCGCAAATTATGATAGCCCAGTTTCTGGATTTGACTGGCAATAAGGTTAATTTCAGCCTCTGTCGTGGCTGGATGATCCAGCTTTACACTGTTGTGAGGCGTGAACGCATTTATGCGAATAGCGGGCCTTTGCGGAAGGGCAGCCAAAAATGACACCAGTGCTTCAAGGTGATCTTGATAATCGGTAATACCCTTAATGGGTAACAAGCGGACCTCTTCCAGCTTGTTGTGCTGAGCCAGGAATTCAATGCTTTTTAAAACAGGTAACACAGACTGGCTGGTAATTTTTTTGTGGACATCGTCTGACCATGATTTTAAATCGATCATTGCCCCCGAAATATGAGGGATAATTTTTTCCCAGGTTTTCTCGGTCGTGAATCCGTTACTATCAATCATACAATCAAGGTGGTTCAAATCGGTACATTGACTAAAGTCATTTAAAAATTCATATAGAAACCGATGCTGCAGTGTTACTTCTCCACCTGAAAACGTAATGCCATTAATAAAGGCCGCGTTGTCTTTAATCCGTTTAATGAGATCCAGGCTTGAGAGTTCTAAAATTTTGGGTGACGCATTAATGGGGCAAATTTTAATGCATGCATCGCTTTGAGTACAAGCCGCTTCATTCCACTGAATTTTGCCTGTTAGATCAAATGATAATGCCTGAGATTCGCATGCTGGCAGGCAGTCTCCACAATGGGTACACAAACCCATGGTCTCGGGGTTATGGCAATTAGAACAGCTAAAGTTACAGCCCTGCATAAAGATGGCCATGCGGCTTCCAGGACCATCCACCACCGAGAACGGTATGATCCGATTAATTTTTGCCTTCAAGCTCAATACAACCTACACGAGGGTTTCGGTTTTTAATACCAGTTCGGTCAATGGCTTCAGCACCTAACGCCGTGGTATCGTTTCTTGATCCCCGTTCTCTAAGTTTTTTAATTTCAGACAATTTCACCATATAACCGGTAATTCTAACCAGATCATTGCCACTTACGTTGGCTGTGAATTCACGTAAGCCGGCGTTTAATGAGCCTTTGCATAGCTGATACATAGCCGCCGGGTTTGATTTAATGGTTTCATCAACACTTAGGATGTCACTGATCCCGGATTCATAATATTTATGGTGCCCGGCTACCGCTTTTATATGGGTAAGCAGTTCAGGTTCATCGCCATACACAATGCGGGTTCCAGGTGTGGTGTTTTCGTCAGAACTAATACCGGCCTGTGAGTGCAGCAACGCTCGCCCTTGATAACCATAGGTAACCGGTGTTTTGGCTACCATGTCATGCAAACTTTTTGAAATACTATGGGCCATGGCATTGATTTGCTCCGAAGCACCATAAACACCCTTAATACCCATTTTTTCCGCTAGCAGGTTTGTTGCTTCGGCCATGCCATATATTCCCCACATAGGAGAAAAACGATCTTCAAAAATAAGGGATTCCTGTACCAGAAAGCTATGAAAGAAACCGGATTTTTCGTGTAAAAACCTGGTTCTGGCTTCAATTAACTCAAACATTAAACTCGCTGCTTGTGGTAATAATGTATGAGTGAATTCATCAACAGAGCCAGCACCTTCGGCCAGGGTTTTCAGGTTTAATCTAACCAGTGTATTAGCACCACCCGCGAGGGGTAGAGCATTGTAACAGCTGACAATGCCGAAGCCTGTGGTAGCAAAGACTGCTTCATGTAAGGGGTAATTGGCAATATGGGGCTTGTTGCTGATACATATATTGTCTGTTGCTTGACGTAGCATGGTTTCAGAGGACTTATCCGGGTCAAACATATAGGTTAAATTGGGAACTGCCTGCTGGAGCTCAGCATCAACCTTTAAAATGACCTGACACAGTATATTGTCTTCGGGGCCGATATTTGCGTGCACAAAGGCATCTGGAAAAATACGATCCAGCTGAATCCAGAATAAACGCATTTTTTTGGTGAGCTGCTCAACACTCAGATCGGCAACATAGGGCAGAAGAATCTGGTCTAAATGACCAAGGAATACAGGCAGTCCGGTAACAGAGGGCACATGATGATAAATGATCATCAAGTGAGCTAATGCTTCATCAAAGTCACTTGCCGGCTTCAGTTCAAGGTATTCAGAGCCTTGCTGAAGAAATTTTTGATAGTCAGGTAAAACATAACGCGGTTTATATGGTGCATGACCTTCGAACATGTCACAAATTAATCCTGAATCCAGAGCACTCTGTAACTGATTTGAAATTTCAGGGTACTCGTGTTGCTCGTCAGCCGTAAGCGATAGCAGACGGGCCTTCTGTCGGAAGTCGAGTTTTGAGTCACAGATAATTGAATGGATTTTATCGTTAAGTTCAGACATGAGCATATCCTTTATAACACCTGAAAATCAGGATATGAGTATAATCCATTGGAAATCTATGGTCTTGTCATTTAAAGAAAATGAATACATTTTTTAACGTAATTATTATTTGACCGCGCTTTCAAGTAATAAGTGCAAGTTCGGTGATTTTGCTTTTCCTACTCAGTTCGTTGTTTGGCCATAAAAGTTAATCCTTTTAAATCATTTGGCATTTCTCATGACATCAGTCTGGCGATTGTCTTATTAAAAAATCAAATATCCAGAGTCCAACATGTAATAGGGTGAATCAGTAAAAATGCATACTGCAGGCACGTCTTGTGCTTCGCCATTTCGGGGCCAGCTAACGCTGAAGAGGCAAATGTAGTCGTTTTCATAAAGCCTCCCCCCGAATTGGGACGTCTTGCATGGAATGGATAAGTTGATCAGAATGGACAGCAGAACAGCGGAAAAAGCCGAAATCATCATGCAGGGGAATTTGTGAACATATTATTAATTGGTAATAGCTATACGCTTTATAATTCCCTGAATTTAATTCTGAAATCAATGTTGCTTGATGCGGGTATTGAATCTGACATTTCTGTCGTTGCTGAAGGCGGAATGAGCCTTCAACGGCACTTTCATGAAAAGACAACTCATGAGTATTTAGATAGTAAAGATTGGGACTTTGTAGTTTTACAAGATCAAAGTATGGTTCCAATTGATTCACCTATTGAACTGGTGAATTCAGTTCGTCAATTTTCTAAAGCGTTGAATGGCAAAAATACAAAGCTGTGTTTGTTTTCGACGTGGAGTAGAAAGTTTCTCCCAAGGCTTCAGGGCAACATTGACCAGGCATATCATAATGCAGCAGACAGGAATCGATGCTGATCCCTGTTGGAAAAGCTTGGCTAAATGCACGAAATAATTCAGATATAGAGCTTTATTCTCCAGATGAAAGCCATCCAAGTTGGCTTGGTTCGTATTTGGCTGCGTGTGTCATTTTTTCAAAACTAACCAGGGTAAGTCCCAAGACGTGTGTTCACAGTTTTGACATCGCCACAGGGGTCAATTTGTCTATAGATAAACCTGTATCTGACTTACTCAAAGCATTCGCAGAAGATGCGATCCTAGATCCAAGCTAACGGAAGTCGCGGACCCTCCGTGTGTCAAAATAATAAATACAGCGAAAATGGAGAATCCTTTTTTGAAATACCCAAAGCCCCTTAAACATGAAAGCAAGATTGCTATAACAGCATTCTCATCAGGAATAAATCAAAGCCATTTACCACGATTTAATGAAATAAAGCGGGCGCTTGAAAACAGAGGGTTGGAAGTTATTGTTGGCAACTGCCTAATGCAACAGGGTAAACAGGCTAGTTCTAGCAAAGAAGAGCGTGCAAAAGAATTTCAAAAGTTTTTACTTGACGATACTATCGATGCGATTGCTCCTCCTTGGGGTGGAGAGTTAGCTATGGAAATTTTGCCATTATTAGATTTCGATAAAATAGGCGGTGCCAAGCCCAAGTGGGTTTTCGGATTCTCAGACGTATCAACAATTACCGCTGTTATGCATGACAGACTTAATTGGGCTACCGTTCATAGCTCAAATTTAATGGATTTAATTGACACTGCAGAAGATCACCTTACCTCACATACACTGGACATATTAGCTCAGGAATCCGGCTCCACAGTTATTCAAACAGCTTCTGAAAGCCACACATTCAACTGGCCTAAAATTGACAAAGATCCTCTCGCATTTATCAAAGGTGAAATTAAAACTGAATGGAAATGGTTGAATCCCCCTAAAAATGAACCCTGTATAAAAGGTAGGCTAATAGGTGGCTGCTGGGATACTTTGTTTCATATTTTTAATACTGAGTATCTAGACCTCCAAAAGTTGAAAGAAAGGTCTCCAGAAAGGAAGTTGCTGCTATTTCTTGAAAACGTAGAGCAATCTCCTAGTGATTTAGTTCGGTCTATTTTAAATATGGAATTCAGGGGAGTGTTTAATGTCATTGATGGTTTGATACTGGGACGAAATTTCCGCAAAGACTCTGGTGATCCACAAGAGTTAACTTATTTAGATGTACTTAACAGGCACCTTAAGGGTAAGTCATTTCCTATAATTTATGATGTAGACATCGGGCATGCCCCTCCAAATTTAACATTAATTAATGGTGCAACCGCAGAGATTGGTATTGAAAACGGCAGAGGCTATTTAAAACAAATCTTAAATTGAAATCAGTATTAAATGGCAACTAATGCCCGAACGCTTTGAGTGGTGACAAAACAATGAAACTGGTCGCCATTTAAGGTGATTGAGGTACTATATTTTGAAAAGTTGAAAACGGAGTTTTGATGCAAAATATAGTACTGATACTATTATAAGTGCCTGTCATATTATTAATACTCAAAATTTAAAACAGCCTTACCCGTGACGAATTACACCGTCAAAATCTATCAATACTGTATTTTCCACTGAAGTCTCTATACCTATAACGCCTTATTAAGGATACTCAATAAAGTGCGGAGTTAATTGCTAACGCCACACTTTACACTTACTGGGTGATTTTGAAGAACTTATTAACGTTTTCTTTATCGACTAACCCCAGCATTTTATTTTCTTCTCCTGTTTCAGAAAACATGAAAATCAATGGAAGTTCACCTTGCCAACCTCTATCAACATCAAAATAAAGCCGTTCTACGAAGCTATCAGCAAAAGCCCAGGATTCCTCTTTCTCCAAATTATACTCTTTTAGAATGACGTCAAGATCATTCGAGTTTTCAATATCATCTGTCGATATGAATACAAGGTTTATTTCTGGTGACTCGATACTTAAATTCTGCCAAAGGGGCATTTCTTTTAAACAAGCGCCGCAGGATTCAGACCAAAAAATAACAATGCTGTTTTCTTGAGCGATACGTTCTTTAATTTGAGAAAAAGAACCTTTTACAAAAGGCTTGAAGTCAGCACTGGCGTAAATGGCAGAGCAAGATAGCACTGCCAATACTACATAATACTTAATCTTACTTTTCATTAATTAACCTATTTGGTTTATGCACCTAACCGTTTTTAAAGATTAGTAATTTTAAATAAACGAAAACCTTCGTCACCACTACGCCATGCCAATGATATCCAGGCGCCATCGTTAATTAGTAACGGATGACCAGATTCTGATCCGGACGTAGACACGGTCATGGGGACTGACCAAGACTTACCATTGTCTGGTGAGATCATTGCCTTAATCTGGCTGAGTTCACCGTTGAATTCTTTCCATGCAATCACTGTATTATTATCGCCAGATAAAACATAAGCATGAGATGCCAGATCTTTGTTTCCAACCTGCATTGGGGTGGAAAATGTTACTCCGTTATCAGTTGAGTTGGCATAAAATACACCCTTTCGGTTACCGCCGCCGCTGAACCATGTTGTGTGGTACTGTCCTTGGCTGTTAATTGATAAAGATGGGCCGTGATGTGGACAGGCTTCCACATACCAGTTGTCATCACTTATTCGAGCGACGTCACCCACCACTTCTCCGTTTTCAATTGAAGCAATTCCGTGATCACGGATGTTGTCACCAAAGATATTACGCCATACTAATGCAGAGCCCTGTGTAGGCTTATTTTCCAACATCGTTCGGCAGCATTGGCACGTATAATCCATTACTTTTTTATTTTCACCAAAGCTTTCACCCCGATCATAAGATTGAGAAAAGTAAATAGCTGAACCGTTGTAAGCTGTTTCAGATTGCTTGGCCTTGATAGAATCTCGTTTATCAAGCCATGCAATGGTAATGACGCCATTATCTTCGAGAGTCATTGCGTGAAAAGCTTTATATGTAGGATTTTCTTCGTCTGAAATCAACATCGGCTTGGAAAAACTTAGCCCGCCATCAGTGGATCGACTAAAATATACGAATCCTGAGCGTTTAGCTTCCTGCTGCAATCGGAACAGTACATAGATATCGCCATTTGGCGCTATTTCGATTAACGGTCGGGCTTCTTGGCTATTGGCAACTCCGAACTCAGCTTCTGTAATTAAGAGAGTAACATCAAAACTTATACCGTCGTCTGATGATTGGCTGACATAAACATGGTCTTTCGTTGTCCATATCACCCATAGCTTGCCTTTTGAATCGAAAGTTGGCGTCGCAACTATCGCGCAGTTTGGTTCTACTAAGCCATTGCCACAACCCGGATCAACTTCTGAATCAATGGTTGGTGCTGTAGAATGATGGCTATGATCTGCAGCAGAAAAGGTATTGGTTGAAAATAGTGCTAAGGCACAAACTAGGTACAACCTAAAAAATTGGTAGAGCATGGTGTAGCCCTTTTATTGTTAAATTTAATGTGGCTGCATCATATTTACTTATCTATATATCCACCAGAGAAACTGTGCACATCTAAGTAGGATCCTTCGGAAACAATGTCATAGGTCAAGCAATGTCATAAATAGTGGTAGCGTAATTCCAGTAGAAGGGTTAAAAACGTTTAACTTCCGCTAATGCTCGAGGCTGTGTGAAAACTACTACATTTACCTCTCAGCGTTAAAATGAACTCAAAATGTTCATAAATTTCTTCTGGATAGAATTTAAACAGTGTTAGCTGAGCCGAAAGGGCGAAGCACAGGAGGTACGGAGTCTTTACCCGGTTCAACTGCGTTGTTCTTATATGCTACGTACCCAAAGCACTCGCGAAGCTCGCGGGGCAAGCATTCCATGTGGTTATGCATTCGTGATGTTTTCACACAGCCTCGGGCAGAAAAAGACATCTAGCTGTTGTGATACTCAAGGGCCATTCGCTCAATTTCTTTAATGAAGCTATTTTTATGGGCAGCATATTTTCTAACGTCATTTTCGCAATTTCGGGCCGCTGCTTTTTTTATTTCGGCATATTCCTTTGCTATGGCCGGGCTTGCACGCAAGTAATCTCTGAAGGCTAAGTGGCGCTGGATTTCACTGTTTCCAGTTTCCCATGCGTGAATATGGTGGCTTCTTTGATTGCCCCCTTTTTGCAAGTAACGGCGACCAGGCAAACCATATTCACCTAAAACTTCATATCCCAACGCCGAAAACTGATGGGCTTTATTATCGAGGTCATCCAGGCATTGGACTTCCATAAGAATATCAATCACAGGCTTAGCGCAAAGACCTGGAACCGATGTACTGCCAACGTGGTGGATCACTGGCTCTTCTTCATTCTTAAAAAGCTTTTGGATAAGCGCCTTTTCGGTTTCAAACAGATACGACCAATTTGGATCGAAGTCAACGACTTCTATTACTCTGGTGCTCATATCTTTTCCAATTTATTAGAATGAATCAATGGATACTATACTGGTTGCGCCTTTGCTCTGCTGATCATTCTGTCAAATCAAAATAATGAGTGTGCAATTGAACAAAACATGCACGCTTTGCCGTTACAGCGTCCAAGTCCCGTTTGATGTCTGAGTGACTGGATTCTATACTTTTAATACATACTATGCTGGTAAACGAATTGACGTTAACGGGTAAATAAATTGCGGTATGGTGCCGATACAGATTTATGCCAGGTAAAAGATTGGGCGTTTTTTAATTAGCGTTTTAATGGGCTGTCTTATCTTGTCAGTAAAGGAATCCAGGGTATGTGATCAGAATTAGAGGGTGTTAAGTAGAAAATGTCTGGCTAACAAGGTGATTTATGAATAAATATTGCCAAAGTTGTGGTTATCCACTAAAAAAAGACAAAAAGGGTGGCGGTTCTAACGCCGATGGGTCAATTAGCGCAACCTATTGTTCTATGTGTTATGAGAATGGACAATTTTTAACCCCGGATGACATTGATACCGCAAAGAAATTTCAAAAATACTGTATTGATCAGATGAAAAACGACGGTATGAATGGTGTATTAGCCTGGTTTTTAACCCGGGGTATCCCTAAATTAGACCGTTGGAACAAAGCACCGTGATTAATGGATTAGGTATTATGACTTCCGATTTATAGCCTTAAAAATGAATAAAGGGAAAACGTATTAAACCGTTTTCCCTTTTTATATGGGTAGAAAAATGTTAGTTCATCATTGAAGCAGCTATTTTCTCAGCGATCATGACGGTTGGTGCATTGGTATTGCCACCAATCAGGGTTGGCATGATTGACGCATCGATTACGCGTAATCCTTCTATTCCCTTAACTCTTAATTCAGCATCCACAACTGCCATAGGGTCAGAATCTGGACCCATTTTACAGGTACCAACCGGGTGGTACTGGGTATCTGCCCGATTTCTGATGTCTTGAATAATATCTTCTTCGTCATTGTTGTCTACCGGGTACAATTCTTTTCCACGGTATTCATCAAATGCTGCTGACTCTAATACGGCTTTCTGTAGCTTCCAGCCCTTAACCATCTGTTTCATGTCATCTTCATCTTCGAAGAAGCCAGGGTTAATTTTTGGTGCGTCAGAAGGATTAGTGCTGTTTAGTTTAACCCAACCACGGCTCTTAGGCCGCAGTAGTGTCACGTGACAAGAATAACCATGCCCCAGGTGCAATTTACGGTTGTGATCATCAACAATGCCCACTACGAACACCAACTCAAGATCTGGAACGTTCAACGAAGGGTCAGATTTGATAAAGCCTATGCCTTCGGCAAAGTTACTGGTAATTTTACCTGAACGTTTGTTTTTCCACTCTGGGATGGCCTTTGCTATAACCATTCCACCGCGTGCAGAAACACCAAAGGTATCGTGTTTGCTCTTGGTGCGGAAGGTATGTATCAGGTCAATGTGATCCTGAAGATTTTTACCCACACCATCGACGTCATGAAGAACTTCGATGCCGTGTGCTTTTAATTCATCGGCAGGACCAATTCCTGAAAGCATGAGTATTTGAGGAGAACCAAAGGCTCCTGCACTCAAAATAACTTCTTTATCGGCTTGCAGTGTTTTGCTCTGGCCACCTTGAATGTACTCAACACCTACGGCTTTTTTACCTTCCATAAGAATACGAGAGGTTGTGGCACTGGTAATAACAGTGAGATTAGGTCGATCCAGATTAGGTGTGATATATCCCTTGGCAACACTCCAGCGCTCACCATCTTTCTGGTTTACCTGAGTTTCCATAACACCGTGCTGTTCGGCACCGTTAACGTCTGGGTTATATGGGTGACCCTGTTCGACTGACGCATCAATAAATACCTGATTCATACCACTGGGAGAAACCAGTTTGGTAATATTTAATGGACCACCTTGACCATGGTGTTCATCGTTAATAATTTCATTGTGCTCTGACTTTTTGAAGTAGGGCAGAACGTCATCATAGCTCCAGCCTTCATTGCCAAGAGATGCCCATAGGTCGTAATCATACTTGTGACCACGAGCGTACATCATCGCGTTGATAGAGCTTGAACCACCAAGCGCCTTACCGCGAGGCTGATACCCTTTCCGGTTGTTTAGGCCCGGTTGTGGTATGGTTTCAAATGCGTAGTTATTAAATTTGGTGGGCATCATTGCAGCCACACCTGCAGGAGCATGGATAAACACGCTTTTATCCGATTTACCTGCTTCTAACAAACAAACATTGTTCTTAGGGTCTTCAGATAGTCGGCTTGCCATAACACAGCCTGCCGATCCGCCACCAATGACAATATAATCAAATGTATTAGAACTCATTTCATGCTCCATATTTCTTATTATTGTTCTGCTTTTAATGCGCGTTTTAATAATTTTCCTGTTGCGGTCATTGGCAATTGATCTCTAAATTCAATAGACCGGGGATACTTGTAATCGGCCAGACGCTCTTTAGCCCAGGCTTTCATTTCCTCTTCATTGTTGTATCCATCTTTAGAAACCACATAGGCTTTAATTTCTTCACCATGAATCTCATGCGATACGCCCAATACAGCTACCATGGCAACCGATGGGTGAGTCATTAATACTTCTTCAATTTCTCGAGGGTAAACATTAAACCCTCCCCGAATGATCATCTCTTTCAGTCGGTCAACAATGTAGTAATTGCCTACAGCATCGCGTTTACCGATATCTCCGGTATGGAACCAGCCGCCTTTGATGGCTTTTGCTGTTTCTTCTGGACGCCCCAGATAACCTTTCATAACATTGTGACCTTTTATAGCAATCTCACCGGGTTGTTCAGGACCCAGCTCAACGCCTTGTTCATTTACAATTTTTAGTGTTACTCCAACAATGGGCTGACCAATACTTCCAGGAATTCGTTTTCTATCAGAATGATTGAATGTTGCCACCGGGCTGGTTTCAGAGAGACCATAGCCTTCTAAAATAGCGACATTGAACTTGCTCTCAAATTGTTTGATCACTTCAACCGGTAGCGATGAACCCCCTGAAATAGCAATGCGCATACTGTCAGCAATTTTTACTAAATCATGCTTTTCTGCTTCTGGATAATTTAATAGGGCGATAAACATGGTAGGAACGCCCGCGAAAACGGTCACATGGTGTTTTTCCATTTGAGAGAACACCGCTTCTGGATCAAACCTTGGAATAAGTACCATGGTTGCGCCCGCTAATATACTGGCATTCATTTGCACTGATTGTCCAAAGCTATGGAATAAAGGAAGGGTAACTAACTGAACATCCTCAGACGTCTGGTTTAAAAGACTCATTGATGACATCGCATTCATCGTCATGTTTGAATGCGTTAATTCTGCTCCTTTTGGCTTACCTGTAGTACCGGATGTATAAAGAATGACAGCAGTATCACTGGATGCAGTAGAGGCAATATCTGATTCATCTGATTGAGATCCAAGAATGAGCCCCAGAGTCTGCGCGCCACCTACCTTTGAGGGCGCTGCCGGGTCTGCGGTAATCATAATAAAATTATTACAACTATTGGTTTTATTAAATGCAGACCAACCCATTTCTCCCATTGGAAGGTCAGCGGTACCCTCAAAGCAAAAATAAGCTTTAGCCTGAGAATCTTCCAGGTGATAAGCAATTTCGTCTGGTTTTAGCAGAACATTTAACGGAACAACAACAGCACCCGCTTTTAATATTCCATAGTACACCATTGGAAAATAAGGAAGGTTGGGGCAGCCCAGAGCAATCTTGTCACCTGGCTCAATACCCATTGATAGCAATCCGTTAGCCACTTTGTTGGATAATAAATCCAGCTCTGCATACGTTAATGATTTGTCAGCAAGGTGAATAGCGACTTTATTTGGGTGCAGCGTTGCAGTGCGAGCAAGATTTGATGCCATGTTCAACATATCTTTATTCTCGTGTGTTTTTGTTATAGAAGACGTATTGATTACAGGTTTCATGGAGACAGATTCGTCCGGATTTCCCAGAAACAGTTTCAACGCCATCTGTTGTATAAAGGTTCCGTAGGGAGGGTAGAACAGCCCGATAGGATAAAACCGGTGACGTTTAAACACAGGCTTAGTGTGGGATAATTCTCTAAAACCTTCGATACCGTGATATGAACCCGTGCCTGAGTTACCGATACCGCCAAATGGTCCGTCATTGTTCATTGCATGCCAGCCCCAATCGTTCACAACGACACCACCTGAATGGGTTTGGTCTAAAATATAATCACGCTCCGCTTTGTCATGACTAAATATGTAACATGCAAGAGGGCGGTTTCCACTGGCAATATCCTGAACCGCTTCTTTTATATCGGTGTAGGGAATTACGGGTAATAACGGCCCGAATATTTCTTCCTGGGCGATACGCATAGAGTTATTGACGTTGGTCACCAGGTGTAATGGATACTTTCTACCCAGACCATTTGCACCGCAAAGTGTAACAGTGGCTCCCTTGGATTCAGCGTCAGAAATTAATTCAAGAAAACGCTTTTCCTGAGCGGAGTCTACGAGTGCCGTGTAGTGTTCATTGCCAGACGTAGTAGGGTACATATTTAGAAATTCAGCCTTGGTAAATTCCACAAAGGCGTCAACATCTTCTTCAGGTACAAGTGCGTAATCCGGAGCCAGACATACTTGACCGCTATTAAAGGATTTACCATGTGCGATGCGTTTAGCGGCATCTTTAAGTGGGTAAGATCGGGTAACAATAGCGGGCGATTTGCCTCCTAGCTCAAGAGTAACCGGAACCAGGTTTTTAGACGCATTTGCCATAATGGCTTTACCACTCGTTGGCGAGCCGGTAAAGATGATGTGGTCAAAAGGCAAGTGGCTGATCTCCATCGCTTCAGGGTGATCACCAGGAATGACACAAACCAGCTCATTAGAAAACACTTCACCCAGCATTTGAGACAATAGCTGGGTTGTCTTTGGACAGTTTGGTGGCATTTTAATCATGGCCCTATTTCCCGCCGTCAATGCCGCAATTAGCGGCCCTAACGACAAAAATAACGGAAAATTCCATGGACAAATAATGCATACCACGCCTTTAGGTTGATAGGTAACTTTTAGGCTGTTAGATATAAACAATAACTCGGTAGCACGACGCTGGGGTTTCATCCATTTTTTAACTGACCCCAAGGCATGGTTTATTTCTAAAACAGGACCCAATGCGTCAATGAGTTTGGATTCGGCCGGAGCTCTCCAACCAAAATCCTGTGCGATCGCAACCGGGATTAGATTTTGGTAACGTTGAATTTGTTTTTTCAGCAATTTCAGGTTGATTTTTCTAGCGTTAGCGGAAGGCTTGGGGTCTTTCGCAAAGCCATTTTTTAACCGATCCAGCTGGATGCCAAGATCATCATAGCTATGATCATAACAAGTGTGCATTCTTGTGGTTGTCATTTTTATTATTATCCATAATTAATTAATGAATGGGTTTTCGTACTATTAAGTAAAATATAATTAGATACTAACTAATAGGTGAAATTGGGACCAATTTGTATGAATTCCGGACAGGGTGCGTTATCTTTAATATAACCTATGTATTAGAGGCGTGTTATGAGTATCGTTGCTGAATATGAAAAGGATCCCGACGCCAGGGTACACACAACGCTGGATCTTGATTTGCTGTACCGCCTTGTTAATCCAGAAGACCTGTCAGATGTCGAATTTTTTAATGGATCAGAATTGAATTTGGAGATGATAGAAGACGTTAATACGCGCGTATCCTTTAATCAAAAGCTAGCCATATTTGAAAACATTATCGCCCATACGCAACAACCTGATATTGCACTCATTGCTGGCAGTAAAGCCCAATTTAGTGATTTTGGCTTTTTTGGTTATGCCGTTATTAGTTCGGATAATATGGCTGATGCCATAGAATTAGGTTTTAAATATCTTCGATTAGCCGGCCCCGTGCTTCGTAAAAAATTCAGTGTTGTAGATGGTCAGGGTTTATTTGAAGGATATGACTTGCTGGATTTAGGTCGCCTATTACCCTTTTGTACAGAATATTGGTTTGCATCTATCAATGCCTTGTGTTCAGAGGCTCTGGGAAAAGCATTCCCCAATAAGCTGATTCGATTGCCGTTTCCCAAACCGGAATATTCTGAAAAATATCAATCGGTATTTGGTTGCCCAGTTGAATTTGATGCAGATAGCATTCAATGGTTTTTTGATGCTGAGGTGCTAAAGGAACCCGTACCTCATGCTAATCCTGTAACGGTTAAAATGTGTATACAGTCATGCAATGACATGCTGAAAACATTAGAAAGTCCCAATAATATGGCTCAAAAAATTGGCGGTTTTTTACTGGAATCAACGGGGCAGTTTCCCGATATTGAAGCGGTCGCATATAAATTTAACATGTCGTCCAGGCATCTACGTAGACAGTTAAAACTTGAAAATACCAGTTTCCAGAATATTCTTGACAGGACCAGACTGGCGATGGCAAAACAGTATTTGAATCAAACGGAACTTACTATTGATGAAATAGCTTCCCGTCTCGGGTTTTCTGAAGGTTCCAATTTTCGGATAGCCTTTAAAAAATGGCAAGGCGCAACACCGGGTCAGTATCGCAGCCAGTTATAAATTAATACCTTCAGGGTTCTTCTTTTTCACCATTGGCATGTAAAGCGAATCTACCGCTGTTGCCATGTGTTTGGTCTGCGTCTGCCCAGGGCCAGCCACCAAATTGTGTTTGGTTGTAGTCATTAAAGGTTTGCTGTAACTCTTCCTGAGTGTTCATCACAAATGGACCATATTGAGCTACAGGTTCACCAATAGGTTTGCCCTGGAGCATCAGCAAGTAGGATTTGGTATTTCCATTAGACAGTACTACAGGAGCTTCTGGCGCCACCTCAATCAAATGCATTGGATCAATAGCTTGTTCATTAATACTTAGTGATTGACCATCATAGAAGTATAGGGTTCGGTTAACGTCCTGGCGCTCTTTTGGCATTGTCCAGCGAGCATTGGCTTCCATTTCAATAATCCATATGGCCACCCTGTTTTCAGGATCTCCAGCCCAGGAGTCGGGTGGCGGACTCACTGGTTTTTGATCAGCGAGAGAACCTGCAATAATTCTCACTGCTATTTCTTTACCCTGGTCATCATGCGTTTTATGCCAGGGAGTGTCTTTTCCCCATAGCATGGCAAAGTGGGGTTCAACCATTTTGCTTTTAGAAGGAAGATTTAACCAAATTTGAAACAATTCCATGTGATTCGGTTTGTCTTCATGAATCATCGGGAACATCTCAGAGTGCTGAACCCCTTTGCCTGCTGTCATCCATTGGGTATCGCCATCACCATATCGACCTGCAGCTTTCATAGAGTCTGCGTGGTCGACCAGTCCTTTGGTGACCAGAGTAACGGTTTCAAATCCCCGGTGTGGGTGAGCAGGGAATCCCGGGATCCGATTGCCGTGGTACATGCGCCAACCATCTTTTATGGTGAAATCCTGCCCAATATTGCGGCCGGTGAGAGGCGTGTCGGGCGCGAGTTTTCCGTTGCCCTTAGGAAACAAATCATAATGGTAGGCACAAAATAGAAATGGATCTCTGGTTTGCCAGATAAAATCGAGTGGCGCGATACGTTTAATTGCCTGGTCCATGGGAGATCTCCGTTTAATAGCTGATATGTTTACTAGGATATACGAAATTCAGCGTTAATGGTTATACCTAAGATTGTAAGTAGCATGAAAATCTAAAAAATTACTGCCTAATAATATTAAGGCTTGTTACACTTAATATTTGAAAATAACCGTAGTTTATTGCAAATATTTTCCAAAATTACTCACTATTAATCCTTGTTGAATTAGGTAGACACATGAAAGATATTGATTCCATATTGGCAAATAAATCATTAGAAACCCAGGCAGTTCGTGGTGGGCAGTCACGCAGTATGGAACGGGAACATTCTGAGGCCATGTATCTGACATCCAGCTATGTTTTTGAAACGGCAGCAGAAGCTGCCGCTACATTTTCAGGAGAAATAGCAGGCAATGTGTATTCTCGGTATACCAACCCTACCGTAGCTACCTTTGAGAAACGTCTTGCGCTTATGGAAGGCGGTGAAGCTGCCGTTGGAACGGCATCTGGCATGTCGGCAATTCTAGCGTTATGCATGAGCCTGTTAAAATCTGGTGACCACATTGTGGCGTCTAAAAGCCTGTTTGGTTCAACCATAGGCCTATTCAACAATTACCTTAAAAAATTTGGCGTCGAAACAACGCTGGTTTCTTTAACCGATACTAATGCCTGGCGTGACGCTATTGTTCCTGAAACCAAACTGTTTTTTCTGGAGTCACCCTCTAACCCCCTTACAGAAGTCGGAGATATCAGGGCGATATCCGAGATAGCAAAGTCTCACAATATATTGACAGCAGTGGACAACTGTTTTTGTACACCGGCACTGCAACGCCCATTAAGCTTGGGTGCCGATTTTGCGGTGCATTCAGCTACCAAATATATTGATGGACAGGGCAGAGCCATGGGTGGTGCCGTGGTGGGTAAGAAACAACATATCGATGAATTAGTTGGCTTTTTGAGGACAGCAGGCCCGACCATGAGTCCATTTAACGCCTGGATATTTCTAAAAGGTCTGGAAACGCTCAATATCCGCATGAAAGCGCACTGTGAATCAGCACTTGAAATCGCCCAGTGGTTGGAAACATTACCTCAGGTGAAACAGGTTTATTATGCAGGGCTGCCCAGCCATGAAAATCATGAATTGGCAAAACAACAGATGTCAGCTTTTGGTGGCGTACTATCCTTTGAGTTAAATAATCGGGAAGAAGCCTGGACAGTTATTGATGCAACCCAGTTGCTGTCAGTTACTGCAAATCTGGGCGATACCAAAACGACCATTACCCATCCGGCTACCACTTCCCATGGCCGACTGTCAGAGGAACAACGCCTGGAAGCCGGTATCACGCAAGGTCTCATTCGCCTGGCTGTAGGTCTGGAAGGTGTAGAAGACATTAAACAGGACTTGTTACTCGGTCTGGAAAAACTCTAATGAATGAAGAACTTCTATTAGTCAAACAGGCCTATAAACAGCTCAATACCGTCATTTTGGGTAAAGAGCGCCAGGTAAAACTGGCACTCTGTGGCTTGTTCGCCCAGGGGCATATGCTAATAGAAGACTTGCCAGGTATGGGTAAAACAACACTGGCTCAAAGTTTAGGCATGGTGCTTGGTCTGAACTATAAACGTATTCAATTTACCAGTGACTTACTGCCTTCTGATGTATTGGGAGCGACCATATTCGACTCACAAACTGGTCAGTTTAATTTTCACCCCGGACCAGTATTTAGCCAGTTACTGCTTGCCGACGAACTAAATAGAGCCACACCAAAATCTCAAAGTGCCCTACTTGAAGCTATGGAAGAGGGACAAGTCAGTATTGATGGGAAACCGCACAATTTGCCAGAACCTTTTTTTGTCATAGCCACACAAAACCCTCAGTCACAAACCGGTACTTTTCCGTTGCCAGAATCTCAGTTGGATCGATTCTTAATGCGCTTTAGTATGGGATACCCCGATCCAGCTTTTGAGATGGAGCTATTGCGCGGAACCAGTGGCCGAGAAGCCATGAAAAAGCTAAAACCCGTTTTGAATGAGCAGCAGCTACGTGATATTCAACAAATGGTGCCGGGTGTTAAAACAACTGATGCCTTATTGGATTATATTCATCGACTGGTTCTGGTTACCCGACAACATGAAGACTGTCAGCTTGGCTTATCGCCCAGGGGCGCTATTGCCCTGGTTCGTGCCTCTCAGGCATGGGCCTTTTTATCTGGTCGTCAGCAAGTATTGCCTGAGGATGTACAGGCGATTTTTGTTCCGGTAGCAGGGCATCGCATATTAGGACGGCAGGAAAAGCAGGGTGACGTGCTGGCGCGTAAGCTGTTATCACAAGTCGACGTTATAGGTAAAAAGTCAGGCTAATTAGCTCGGCTTTTGAGGTTAACCAGAATGATAAAATCTGACAGATCCTCATCAATTTTTGATAAACGGTTTTCTAAATGGGTAAAGGCACGAACACCACGTCAAAAAGAAACTATTCTTAATCAAAGACGCATTTACATTGTTCCCTCAAAGGCTGGTTTGGCACTGGTAATCCTTTTTCTTCTTCTGATCCTTTTGGGTATCAACTTCCAAAATAACCTGGTTTACCTCATTGCATTTTGGCTACTGGCTTTGCTGGTGGTTAATATTCTTTATACCTACCGAAACTTATCAGGATTACTCATTCGTTCAGCCCATACTGAGTCTTGCTTTGTCGGAGAACGTGCTGAATTCGTATTTGAAGTTGTGGAGCAAAGTGGCCGATTCCGGTCTGGTATTCAATTAGGTTGGCCTGACGAAGATCAGGTGATGTTAGAGCTGCAGCCATATCAGACCCTCCAACTTCACTTAACATTGCCCACAGAGCATCGCGGCTGGTTAGAACCGGAACGTATGGCCATAATCACTAGATACCCAACCGGTCTAGCAAGAGCCTGGTCTTATGTACTTCCGAAGATACGAGCAACGGTGTACCCAAAACCCCTGTTAATGCCGACTCTTGCTGTTAATCAGGCACATCTGGACGATGAGGAACAGGGTAGAGAAATTGCCATGGGTAGTACTGATTTTTCGGGTGTTAGAAGTTATCAGCCTGGTGACTCAATGAAACAAATTCATTGGCCACAATTAGCGAAAACCGGGCAACTTGCTAGTCGAGAGTTTGTTGATTATCAGGCCGATGATCATTGGCTCGATCTCAGTGTATTAACCGGTAACGATCTTGAATCCAAATTGTCTCATTTAAGTGCGAGGGTGGTAGATTTACATCAAAAGTCGGTTCCCTGGGGGCTAAAGTTAATTCATCAGGAATTAGCCATGAGTCAGGGAGACCAGCATAAAGTTCGGTCACTAACAGCTCTTGCATTGTTTGGATTGCAAGATGAAGATTAATAATCAAATAACTCAATCAGGTCTGGGATGGCTTATTGTCGCCCAATTAGCGGTGTTAGCTGCATTTACCAATGAGCTCTCCTATTGGTTGGTACCGGTATTTTTGTTTTCAGCGGCTTGGCGTTTTCGAATACTAAAAGGCCATTGGTCATTGCCAGGCTGGCAAGTAAAGGGATTTGGCGTATTTTTAAGCATTCTGGGCCTGTTGTTAAGTGACATTAATCCTTTATCTCTTGAAGCGGCCACCACACTGCTGTTGCTTGGGTTTAGTTTAAAAAATTTGGAATTAAATCATCGGAGAGACGGTATCGTTGTGGTGTATATCGGTTATTTTCTCGTGGCCACCCGATTCTTATATAGTCAGTCTCTGTTAACAACAGCCTATGCAGTTCTGCTGATGGTGGTGCTAACCGCCTGTTTAGTTAGCTTACATCAACACCGTAGTCATCAATGGCGGCAAAATCTCAAGTTGTCTTCCAGCATGTTATTGCTCTGTATGCCACTGATGTTAGTTGGTTATTTATTCTTTCCACGCTTGCCTCCTATCTGGAGTGTTCCCATGCCAGACAATAAAGCCATCAGTGGTGTGACAGATTTTATGTCACCTGGAGATATCTCGGATATTGCCAAGTCAGGTGCGTTAGCATTCCGAGCTACCTTTGAAGGCGAGGTTCCAAGACCGGTAGATCGATATTGGCGCGGCCCGGTATTGACCCAATTTGATGGTCGTTCATGGTCACCGGCGCAGGAATTTTTCAAAAAGAATTTACTACTGCCAGACCGACTAGATACTGACCTTGCCGTTTTATTCGATACCAACATAGACACCACCGGGCCTTATGAGGCTTATCGGGTGATTTATGAGCCTAATTATCAGCACTGGTTATTCAGTTTAACGCCATCTGTCAGCCTGGGTGCTGATGTTGAATCTACTTTTGATTACCAGATGTTAAGTTCTCAAAAGGTGACCAGTCCGCTTCAAGTAAGTTATAGAAAGTATTCCAGCGACAACCTTCAATTAGAGCTGCCAGAGTGGGTGCGTCAACAATCAACGCAAGTACCTGCGGGCCTAAACCCCAGAACACAATCATTTGTTGCACAAATGAAACTATCATCTAAAACAGATACCGAGCTGGCCCTTAATATTTTGAAAAAGTTTCAAGATGAGCCCTATTTTTATAGTTTGCGTCCGGGCCAATTAACCGGTGAAGATCAAATTGACCAGTTCCTCTTTGAATCACGCAAGGGATTTTGTGCACATTTCGCCAGTGCCTTTACCCAAATGATGCGTATGGCCGGTCTCCCTGCGAGGGTAGTTACCGGTTATCAGGGTGGCGAATGGAATGAAGCGGGGCAGTTTCTCGCTGTACATCAGTTTGATGCCCATGCCTGGGTTGAAGTCTGGTTTGAGGGGCAGGGTTGGATACTGTTAGACCCGACGGCATGGGTGGCTCCTAGTCGTATTGAACAAAGTTCCCGTGATGCACTAGCGGGCACCGAAGGCTTTTTGTCCGATTCACTAATCGATCAATTGCAGTTCTCAATGTTTAATCAGTTACGGTTAAAGTTTGGAGCCTGGCAGCATCAATGGCAGCGTTGGGTATTAAATTACGATAGTGATGACCAGTTTCAGTTGATGTCTCAATTGTTTGGCGATATGAATCTGTCACGTATGTTATGGACCGCTGGCGGCTTTATCACTGTATTGGGTGTTTTATGGCTCGCTGTTTTAGGACTGTTTAAAGCAGAAGATCCCAGTACATTGCAATACCGTCAATGGCAGGTCCTCAGACGAAAACTACGCACTAAAGGCATAGATATTGAAGCGACAACTACACCTTTGATGCTGGGTCAAATGCTCGAAGATCGAAATGATATCTGGGTAAAACCTCTACTGGATTATCTTAATATTTTGAACCATTCTCTGTACGAGACTAAACTGGACAGTAAGCAATTAAGATCCGGATTTAACCTGGTAAAACGGATGCTGTGAAGTCTTCATGACTCAAGGAGTACTCTTGGAATCTTCAACAAGCAGGTTTAGTCCCGAATGGGTGAGTAAGGCAATATTTTATCAGATATTTCCAGACCGGTTCGCTCGTGTTGATCATCGTTCTGGACACCTGGTTTTTAAGCCCTGGGGTTCTGACCCCGCAGAGCAGGGTTTCCATGGTGGTAATCTCAAGGGCATAGAGTGCAAGCTTGATTATCTGACTGAATTTGGTGTGAATGCTCTATACCTAAACCCAATTTTTTCTTCAGCCAGCAACCACAGATACCACACCTACGATTATTTTCAGGTTGATCCTATTTTAGGAGGTAACGAAGATTTTAGACAATTGCTAGTGGCGGCAAAACAACGAAATATCAAAGTTATGTTGGACGGTGTTTTTAATCATGCCAGCAGAGGGTTTTGGGCGTTTCACCACATCCTGGAAAATGGAGCACAATCTCCATACGCCGATTGGTTTCACGTTCAAGACTGGCCATTAAACCCTTACCCGAAAGAGCCAGACGAACATTTAAACTACGTGGGTTGGTGGAATTTACCGGCTTTACCAAAATTTAATACCAACCATCCTGATGTACGAGAGTACCTTTTTTCAGTTGCTGAATACTGGGCAAAAGAGGGTATAGATGGCTGGCGATTAGATGTTCCCTATGAAATTAATGATGACAGCTTTTGGCAGGAATTTCGCCGCCGGGTTAAAGCCATAAACCCGGAAATCTATATTTGTGGCGAGATATGGGAAAGTGGTAGCCGCTGGTTAAAAGGAGATATGTTCGATGCCACCATGAATTACCCCTTCACAGGAGCTGTACTAGGTTGGTTTGGACATAAAAATCTGGATTTAACATTTGATAAGTCGTCACTGGATCTAACCAAAAATAGCTCCGTAGACTTTATGACCCGCATAAACAAACTCACTAGTTCATTAAGCCCTGAAGTATTGCAGTCACAGTTTAATCTATTGGATAGCCACGATACCGCTCGTGCTTTAACCATTATGGGAGAAGACTTAATCGCTTTAAAACAAGCTCTGTGTTTTCTGTTTTGTTTTCCTGGTGCGCCTTGTATTTACTATGGTACTGAAATAGCACTTGAAGGCCGGGATGACCCTGACTGTCGAAAATCCTTTCCCTGGACAGAAAGCGGCCAATACGAAACAGATTTACGCCCATTCATTAAACAGCTCGCTGTATTAAGAAAAACACATAGTTGTTTTACACATGGTGAACCCGAACTTGTTGTTCTAAATGAACATGTGGTCATGCTAAAGTTATCAATTGAGGGTATTTGCCAGGCAATGCTGATCCAGAATCGGAGTTCCCATACATTTTCGGTATGGCAACTTCCAGGCTTTACTGTTGAGGGTTTTACAAAGGCCTTTTCAATTAATAGTGAATATCAAGATATTACAGCCAAATCATCACAGTTGTGGTTGTTAAATAACATGTAATGCCTACATTATCGACACCTGGATCAGTTGCTAGACAGCGGATAGTGGGTTGTCAGATCAAATATACATCAACAAATCGTCGTAGATTGCGGTTGTAGAATACTAATGGGTGGATTTTTCTTGTATGATCGCGCCGATTTTTTAACGATATTCATTATATCGTTAAAAATTAACTCTCTATTAATTCATGTGACTGCGAGGAATCTGTTGTGAGTGCAATGGAAGTTCAAAACCAGCTAGCTGAATGGCAAGAAAAAGAAACAATTGCCGAAGAAATGATTGCTCTAATTGGACGTTTGTATCGTAAAAACCATGTCGTGACTTCTATTTTTGGTCGTAGCATTATCAACCACTCCGTCATCAATGTGTTGAAATCTCATCGATTCGTCAAACAGGTAGAAGGGCATGAATTACATCCGCGTGAAACTCTCGCGGTCTTAAAGGGTATGGATCAATTGAACCTGAGCCCTTGTCACGTAGATATTGCCAAAATGGCCATTAAATACGGTGACAAATATAGTGACCAGTCTATGGAAGCTTTCTTGCAGAAAGAACTGGCAGATGAAGCATGGAAATATAATGCAGAAGCAAAACCCGCAGCAAAAAAAGACATTGTATTATACGGATTCGGTCGTATAGGGCGTTTGTTGGCTCGCATTCTTATTGAAAAAAATGGCGGTACACCGTTAAACCTGCGTGCCATCGTAGTACGTAAGGGTAAGGCTAAAAATGATCTGGTCAAGCGTGCCAGTTTATTGCGTCGTGACTCGGTTCATGGCTCATTTAAAGGCAGTATCACCATTGACGAAGAAAATAGCGCCATCATTGCCAATGGTAGCTATATCAAAGTAATTTACGCGAATAGCCCGGCAGACATTAATTACAACGATTATGACATCGATGATGCTATTTTGGTTGATAATACCGGTGTATGGCGTGACGAAGCAGGTCTTGGTCAGCATCTTGAAAGTAAGGGGATTAGCCGCGTATTGTTAACTGCACCGGGTAAGGGTAATCTGAAGAATATCGTTTACGGTATCAATCAGGACATGCTAACTGAAGCAGACAAGATCGTATCTGCGGCATCTTGTACCACCAACGCAATTACTCCTGTGCTAAAAGCATTAAATGACAAATTTGGTGTAGATCAGGGACATGTTGAAACTGTTCACTCCTATACCAATGACCAGAACCTGATTGATAACTATCACGCGGGTGATCGTCGTGGTCGCAGCGCAGCATTAAACATGGTAATTACCGAAACTGGAGCGGCTAAGGCTGTTTCTAAAGCACTGCCTGAATTAGAAGGTAAGCTAACAGGTAATGCGATTCGTGTTCCGACACCTAACGTATCTATGGCCATCTTGAACCTGACGCTGAATACAGCGTCAACAGTTGAAGAAATGAATGCCTTCTTGCGAGATACCGCGTTGTTCTCAGACCTGAATAAGCAAATTGATTATGTTAACTCTCCTGAGGTGGTTTCAACTGACTTCGTTGGTAACCGCCATGCGGGTAT
>Ga0224506_10000329_pt1 | contig 42966 bp, 39 predicted proteins | sample SF_Jan12_sed_USG_2_FD_169108 | JGI IMG/M metagenome (GOLD analysis project Ga0224506, IMG submission 169108) | Sediment microbial communities from San Francisco Bay, California, United States - SF_Jan12_sed_USGS_8_1 | ecosystem: Environmental > Aquatic > Marine > Sediment | place: USA... | reverse complement strand
AAGAAAGGAAAATTGTTGTTAAGAGGTTTAGGGACTGGTCAAGTTTCAAGTGGTTCCCCCTTACATTGTGGGCTTTGGGAACCAGAACGTTTGCTGTTCTTGGTCGTTCAAGGCTTGAAAGGGAGTGTGCCATAAACCAGCTTCTATACTCAAAGGGTTTTGCTGTCCCCAAGATTCTACACGTAAGTCATGCTAACCGTTTAGTTTTCATGGAACACGTGGAAGGCGAAAATCTCGGTGAAGTCATAAAGAGAATTGTTAACATGAAGAACCATCAAGGGATAACCGAGGACTCAGGTGTGATAAGCAAAGTTGGACAAAAACTTGCTGATGTTCATGCCCTTGGCATAGCTTTGGGTGATACAAAGCCCGAAAATCTGATGGTTGGACAGAATGGTGAAATCTATATGCTGGATTTCGAACAAGCATCAAGGAACGGCGACAAAGTTTGGGACATCGCTGAATTTCTGTATTATTCGGGTCATTATGTTCCGCCATTTGCTAGAACGAGTTCCGCAGAACTCATCACAAAAACCTTTATCAAAGGCTATTTGAAGGCTGGAGGAGACGTCAAACTTGTAAAAAAAGCTGGAAATCCAAAATACACAAAAGTTTTCAGCATATTCACTCTTCCCCTCATAATTTTGGCTATTTCAAACATTTGTAGAAAAGCGGACAAACTGGAGGAGTAAGTATGGTTAAAAAACATTCCCAGATACATTTCCGATAAAGTTGATGAGATTGTGAAAAGGAAACGCATAACAAGTGAGGAAGCTCTGGATCAACTGGTAAAAGAAGACTCAGAAATTCTGAAAAAGACGACAAAAAAGTGAAGAAATCACAACTAGGCGACCATTCTCTTTTACGCGTGCGGTACATTTTCTTTCATCAATTCTATGAACTTTTCGAAAAGCCTTTCAAAGAAGGCTTTTTTGAGTCGGGGTCCCTTCCCGATGCCTGGACATTCATCTGTGTAAGTAAAAGCGTATCTACTGTTTCTCAGGTTTTTGAGCTGGAAGGGATAGAATCTGCAGATTAGCGGTCTCATCTTATAGATAGAGCATGAATTATCTTTTAGAAAGACGCATTTTCCGTCCTCAATCTTTCTAATCTGGTAAATGTAGGGGTCAAAACCTTCGATTTTCTCAGCGAAATTATCAAGACCTATCAAAGTCCTCTTTGATATACGATCAGCCTCGGTCTTCAATAGAAGAATCGACCTAACCCTATCTTCAGTATCGCCGTAGCATAAAGCGCATCTCACGCATCTAAAACGAACATGTTTTGGATACTCAAAGCTCAAGCTAATCTCGCCAGACTATCTCACAAAACATACAAAGGACTATTTTTTACCTTTTCTATGCCTTGTAGGAAGCCCAATGTTCTTTTTCTGTTTCTTCTGCATCTTCTTAGCCTTTTTCAATTGCTTATGCTTTTCGCGACCTGCAGCCTTCTCTTTCTTGCTTCTCCTAGCCATCTTTTGACCTCCATTTCGTGGCATAACCACATGATACTTACTAAAAAATATTACTATCCTCAGATGCTGTTAACTTGTTTGTCATGACCCAGACTATCTAAAGGAAAGGTGTTTTCTAGAGGATTTTCAGGAAATTTACATATACTCAGAAGATATGAGAAGTTATTCATTACTGAACAATAATGACTTGAAGCTTTCAGAATTAGATAAATCGTTAAGGATTTCATTCCTACACGGTATTTGGCTACTAAACAACATGCGAAGAAAAAGCACATAAAACTCATTAAACGGTTCAAAGATGGCATATTCAGAAGGAAATTCGACCAAAAAAGCCTTCGATATTGATAGCTTGCTTGGACAAATATGATACCATATATCACGAATTGGTTAACAGTATCCTCGCACGCTAAAATATTAATAACTCCAAAGCGATGTGTAGAAGCATGGAAGAGTGCAAGAGACCAAGTTGGGACAGGTATTTTCTTGATTTATGTGAAGCTGTCTCGAAAAGGGCGACATGTGATAGAGGTAGGAGCGGATGTGTAATTGTAAAAGATAAAAGGATCTTAACTACAGGATACGTTGGTTCGCCTGCAGGATTGCCCCATTGTGATGAAATTGGGCATGACATGCGTAGGGTTTTTAATGACGCTGGAAATGTTAATCAACATTGTGTACGAACATTGCACGCAGAACAAAATGCGATAATCCAAGCCGCAAAATTCGGGGTGTCTATAGACGGAGCGACACTCTATTGTAAAATGGTTCCATGCAGGTCTTGTGCAATGATGATTATCAATTCTGGCATCAAGCGTGTGGTTGCAGAAAAACATTATCACGCTGAAGCAGATACTGTGAAAATGTTCAAGGACGCAGGGATCGAATTTGTTATAATGAACGACGAAGTGGAAAAATACGACAGGCAATAAAAAACTACCAGACAAATAAAATCCAAAAGAAATCTGTTTAACACGACAAATTAGTTAACAGTATCCGATCCTCAAAGAATTGTTGACGCGCGCGACTTCTTAGCCAAAACATAATAAATTGGGAACTAGAGTTTCTTTGTTGTAGGTGTAAGAACTGGTAAAGTTAAACACTTCATTGACCTTTTACGGTGGAGTAAACGAGATCGGCGGAAACAAAATTCTGCTCCAAGACAAAAGCACAAAAATCTTCCTAGATTTTGGCATGTCCTTTGCCTTGAAAAAGCAGTTTTATTCGCCGCCGTTCCTTTCGCCAAGGAGCAAAAAAAGTCTACAAGAGCTTGAAATCTTGCCAAAACTTGAAGGTGTCTACATCGATGAGAAAACTCCGGAAGTTGATGCGGTTTTTCTTTCCCACGCACATATGGACCACTCAGCCTACATATCCTTCTTGAACCGCGAAATCCCGGTACACTGCGGAGAAACGACAAAAATTATCCTGCAAGCATTAAGTGAAATACGCAGAGCCGATTTAGAGTTTAATGTTGAAGGCATAAAGTTTAAGTCGTTCAGGACAGGAAAGACAATCGCTACAGACGGTTTGGAAATTGATCCCATTCATGTTGATCACTCTGTTCCAGGAGCCTACGGCTTCATAATTCACACTTCTAACGGGGCTGTTGTTTACACTGGAGACTTTAGGGGCCACGGAACGAAGCCCGAGATGACATCCGATTTTGTTGAAAAGGCAAAAGAAGCAAGACCTGTGGCGGTTATCACCGAAGCCACAAACATGACTGGCGCATCAGTCTCTTCCGAAGAGGAAGTCAAAAACAAGTTAAATGACATTGTAAAGCAAACAAGCGGTTTGGTGGTTGCTGATTTTGCTTACGCGGACGTTGATAGGTTGAACTCCTTTTATCGAACAGCCAAGAAGAACGGGCGTTGCCTAGCTATTTCACTTAAACAAGCCTACATGTTGAACGCATTACGTGAAGACAAGCATCTAAAGATTCCAAACTTGAATGGTGAAAGCATTTTGATATTTCGAAAGTCGAAGAAAACGTATCGCAAATGGGAGAAACAAATCATGGAGGAATACCGAGACAAGATAGTTGATGTGTTCGAAGTTTCGAAGCAGCAGTGCAAAGTGGTTTTAGCCATGTCCTTTTACGATTTAGAAGAGCTTGTAGAGATCAATCCAAGACCAGGCAGCTGTTATATTTTATCTGCTTCCGAACCGTTCAATGAGGAAATGGAGATCGACTTTGAAAGGCTTGTTAACTGGCTTAGACACTATGGCTTACCGCAGTATCATGTACATGTTTCCGGACACATAATGCCACTTCACCTGAAAAATATTCTTAAGGAAATCAACGCAGATAAGATCTTTCCAATCCATACAGAAAATGCGGATTTATTCGCCAAGTTCATAGATGACTTGAAAAGCAAAACAGTGCTCGTTGAGAAAGGCAGGAAATATAATGTTCAATCATAGCCTATGCCTAGATTTTATATGAAGAACTAGTTCGAGTGCTCTAATTTTAAAGCTTCCGATATGTCAAGTTTTGAAAGTATAACCGTAAATCAGAAAGCCTAATCATTAGGTTTTCTCGTGTGCGGAGATTCATAACCTATAAGTGAAGGTATTGACTCTTGATATTCACGACAGAAAATGAAGACTACAACAACGCGTGACCGCCGAATACGAGTGTTGTTCCATAGCCTAGGATTAAGCTGTCTGGGCGGAGCCATATTCCTCCAAATCCTAGTCTTCACAGACATACTCCAACACGGATACTTCATGGCGGTGGAAAACAATCCGGCAGTCCTAACATTCGAAATAGTTCTTACAGCCTTCGCCCTTATTTACTTCACATACATATATCGACGCTTCATCCGCTCAATCAAATAGCCGTCTTAAGCATTAAAATTTAAAAAACTCTCTTAGAAAGTCGTTAAATAGCAAAAGAGGAATAGAAAATCGTTTTAAATAAGTTTCCATAAGACTCAACCAACAATTCTAGATTAAGTGGTGAAAGCTTTGAAAATGTTGAAAACCCTAATATTAGTCATGCTTATGTTGATTGCAGCAACAATGACACATGACGCAAATGCAAACTCGTCAGACCCCATCCACACCTACAACTATACTCCTATCCCAAATGACCTTACAGTAGAGATTAAAAATCCCTCAGGGACTTATCCCAACCAAACTATAAACGTAAACATAACCATTAAAGCGCTAGTTAATTTGACAATTAACCATGTGGCAATCGAACTGTATACCTTTAACGACTCAAAATTTAATGAGGTCATATATGTTGAGAAAGAAAGTCAAGTGCCCCTTTCCTGTGGTAAGTCGTTGAATAAAACCTCTAATTTTACAATTCACGAGCAAGCTTCTAACATTGTATATGGAAAACTGATCTTAGAGTGGACAAAAAAAGGAACTGAGGGATGGACAACTATTGGAAAGAAGCCAACTTTTATCATGACATATCTAAAGAATTCAGAGCTTGAAAAGCTTAGAAGCAGAGTTCCAGAATTGGAGAAGGAAAATATCGAATTGAAAGGAAACGTCACCGATCTCAACAATACTTTAACGGATCTTCTCAACAACTTGACAAATGCGAAGAATCGTTATGAAGGAGAGTTAAGCGGCACAAGAAGTGTGATAACTATTCTGGCAATAATCACGGTATTCTTCGTAGCAACAACCGCATACTTATTCATACGGAAGCCAAAGCAATACTGGTGAAAACGACTTACCCTTTTCTTTCCTGTTTAGATGTTCAATCGATCTCACCAAGTTTCGAAATGCCTGGATCATTTCTTGTGCAACTTTTGAGCTGCGATGAATGTTAAGCCTCGCTCTGTGAGAGCTCTGGCTGTTCTGTTCACCGAATCGTGTTTGTCGAGATAATTGATCAGAAGCTTTGACACCAGTCCTTTTTCAATTATGTCTTTTTTAGGAGTGAAGTAATCTAAGATGTCGGACGGATGTTTCCTGGTTTTGTCAACTTCAGGTATTCCGCCCTCGTGTTTTGCGCTGATATTTTTTACGTGGTCGGCGATTTCTAGAAGTTCGTCGAGTCTGTCGTATGGTTGTCTGACGATGCTCTTGTAGGTTTCTACGATGTGGTGTTCGATGCGGGTGATGTCCTCGAAGTCGAAGGTTTTTCGTGTGTATGCTGTCAGCTCAATCGTCTCATTGTTGACGGAGTTTGAGAGGTTAAACCCTATAAGAGGTGTCGTGCCATCGTCTCGGCTGAAGAGTTTGGCAGCCATAAGCGTCCAGAAGCACGCATAAGGATTATCATTACCTAAGTATACCGAAATCTTGAATTCCACGTCAATCCCAAGCCTGTGCAGCCAATACCCAAGCATCACAGTGCCCGTGTTTACATTCAACACTTGTCGGATGCCATATTCAGTGTAATAATGAAGGAATTCGTCAACCCATTTTAAGGCGTATTCGTTTGGCACTCCAACACCGCCGAAATACCCCGTGATCGTTTCCGGTCCTCCTAAATGAACGTTGATGGGCTGGCCATCGGGCCCCGGCATTGTTCCTTTCGTATCTAATGTTTCTACGTAGGAAGCTCCTATAATTTGCATTGCTGCTGCAAACGCGAGTGGTTCATCATCCTCAACCTGCTCTTTCATGGAGCGGACGCGAATGTAACGGGCGGGCATAAGGTCTTGCTGGCCAATCGCCTTTTTTGCCTCCGCTATGAACCATGAGAAAAAGTTACAAGCACTAATCTCCAAGGTTACAGCGAAGGACTCGTTAAACTTCTTGGAATCGGGTTTTTCTCCTAAAATTTTTCTGCGATATTCTGGAACATCGATGAAGGCTCCTTTATCCCGCTGTTCAATAAGCCACTCAAGATCCTTCACATAAGGCGAATCTTTCGTTCTAAGTCGAGCATTGAGGTTCTCGAGCTTACTGGCTTCTCTGGCTTTGCGGTTAATCTCGTCAACACCACCATGTTTCTCGACAATTCTCAACAAACCGTTTACGAGGGGGTTATCTTCCCTCATAAGAAAATCGTTGATTTCTCTCAGTTTTTCATCCTTTATTCTCAATCTTTCCTTAATGTTATTCAAGGAATAATCCTCCAAACATCGTTGTTTTTATTCGGGTTTTTGGCAATTTAAGCGTTTTCAGGTTTTTATGTTACTTCACATCTTGGCAATTGTAATTATTCAGAACCACTATCCCTAAACCGCTTAGAGAACTGATACAGCCACTGTGAATGCATGGCTGAGGCTAACCTTGCTGCATTGGTAAATTAGAAAAAAGAGGAAAGTCAGTTTCGTCGTTTCTTTTTGCGATTAACATAGACAACAAAGATAGTGGATACCGTTACAGACGAAGCCCATCCAATCCATGGAGCAAGCAGTTGAAACTTGTCTATTGGAACCCAGACGCCGCCAACTGGCGCTTTGATAAGACCCACGTCCCAAGAGGGATCGTTCTCACCCGCTTGAAGGTTAATTACCATTGTCCGTCCTGTGGAGGGGTCTACGTCGCTGTCAACAGCATCATCAGCACCTTCGTCTCGGAGCGTGAACACATAGCCACTTGGAAGAGTAAACACTAGGTAATAGTCTCCAGGATCCAAGTCAGTGAAGCTGTAATAGCCGCTTCCATCGGTGGTCGTGAAACCCACGAAAGTGCCATCAGACCGGTATAGGCTTGCAGTTACACCGGAAACTCCAGGCTCTAACGGATCCTGAACACCGTTGCGATTAAGATCCTCCCAAACAAAGTTACCCAGAGAAGCCTTCCCAGGTGGCGCGCGCGCATTGGTGAAGGTTATGGTGATATTCTCACCCAGATCAACATAGATGGTTGCAGTGCGAGTGCCTGTGTCTCCACTCGTGTAATCATCGTCTCCGGTGATACCGATGCTTGTTAGAGTCCACCAAGTCTCAGGTCCCTCAACAACTGTATACATGCCAGGAGCCACGTTGAGGAAGACCTCAGTGTTGGACAAGGTAGGGTCAGCGTCATCATCCAAAGAGAATGGTGCGCCAAGACCAGTCGTATAGCTGAAGTCCTCAGGATCATCCGGAACAGCATCCTTAACCACAGTGAGCTTGGCAGGCGGGATGAGGATGTCTGCGCCCATGATCTGATTGTCCTGCGAACCCAGTGAGTGGTCATCCAGATCGAACAGCTTGAAGTGGTAAGGTCCACCGGCGATCTGGCTCGAGCCCAAACCCACGCCCCAAGCGATCGGGTTAACGGCCGGATTCCCGGAGATGGCGAGGTGCCCAGCCAGTTCGATCAGTATCTGATCCGACGCGGATGTCCACGTGAGTGTGTAATGGATGAACGAGTCGCCTGTGTCACCACCGTTTGCGACATCATGATACATAGCAGTGAACGATGCTGAGGCGATTGGTTGGTTGCCGCAGATCCTGATCTGGCGGTTTCCCCACGCTGCTTCGTACGCGTCGATTCTGTCCTGCGTTGAACCATCCTTACTAACGAAAGGGTCATCCGGGACGTCTACATATATCTCATATGGCGCTGTCTTAGAATGTAGGGCTTGACACATAGCAGCAGTTGCCTTCGGGCCTATATCATCTCCCCACGGAGTGTAGCCCAATGGTGGGTCGTTTCCCTGGTTCCAACCTGTCAACCAATCGTACGCATGTGTGCCGCCCTTTGTCGCCTCATGGGATAAAGTCAAAGTATGCACGTCAAAGGAAGTAGATGCGACATCGACGAAAATCATCCTTTGAGGTACGGACATACTTTCATAGTACGTTGATTTACCACTCTGCAATATTGAATAAATCCACAGATCCAAATCGTTCGCATACTGCCTGAAGTCCACAGAGTCTGTAAATGTCGTGGTTGCTGAGTTGACGCCATCAGTGGCTGCTACAGTGTATGTTCCAGCTATTCCGTTCATCACGTAATAGTAGGTGAATCCTCCGAAAGTGTCCGACATGGTCGAACCAGTGTCAACAATACTGTCAGGTCTGGTTATGGCTATGTCTATGTTGGTGTTGGGGTTAAACCCTGAACCATAGATCGTGACAGCTTCCCAAGGCGCATAATCAGGCTTATCTGTCCATACTACGGCTGTCGCGTATACGTCACATGACATTAACGCTAACGATACAAACCCAGTCAGCAACAGGAAAAATACAAGAAGCAACTTATGCTTGTTCACCCTACGCTTTTCTCCTTTCTCCTCAGGTTAAGCTATATAACTTCAAAAATAAGTATTGTGGAAGCTAGTTCTATTGATGAGACCAGCTTAACGCTAGTGGCAGCATTATTTGCAAACATTTTTCGTGCCGAGCGTGCATGTTCTATTTAATATCTACTTCAAAGCTTAAATTGTATAATAGTATGATTAAATAAAAAAGTGGAGATGAATCATGTTTAAGCCTGAGGGAATTTTGCCAGCTTTGGTTACGCCTTTCACGGATGATGGAAAGGCTGTTGATGACAAAAGACTGCGCGCTTTGGTTAGTCAATGCATCGAATTGGGTGTTCACGGTGTTGTTCCTTGTGGCACAACTGGCGAATTCGTGAACTTAACAATAGAAGAGAAAAAACGCGTAATCGACATTGTTATAGACGAGGTTGACGGCAAGGTTTCAGTACTCGCTGGAACTGGGGCAAGCGGAACAGACCAAGCTTTAGAGATGACGAAATACGCTAAGGACGCAGGGGCAGATGCGGCCCTAATAGTTACACCGTTCTACTTGAAGCCTACAAACCGGGGCATATACCAGCACTACTTCACCATTGCAAGCGAGGTTGACCTGCCAATAATTCTATATAATATTCCACAATGCACCGGTGTGCAACTGTCGTGGCAGATGGTTGAAGACCTAGCTCAAATCCCAAACATTGTAGGCTTGAAGGACAGCAGCGGACAGTTAGGATACATACTGGTTGTGCTGGAAAAAGTCAGAGACAAAATCAATGTCATGTGTGGACACGACGAGGTCGTTGTTGCAGCATTAGCCGCCGGATGCTCAGGAGCGATCCTCGCAAGCGCCAACGTGATACCAGATGTGTGGGTTCAAATCTACGATCATGTGAAAAATGGAGAACTGCGAGAAGCCCGTGAACTCCAGTATAAAATACAGAAAATGGCGCGGATCATCGCTGGAAGCGGAGCCGTAGGCACAAAAGCGGCCTTAAACATGATGAAGATCAAGGTTGGACCAGTTAGAAAGCCATTGAGCGTGGGTGGAGAACTAACCTACGAGGCGAGGGAAGAGCTGCGAATCGAATTGGAGAAGATAGGAAAGATAAAGCCAAAATCCATAACCGTTGAGATAAGCGAAAAACCATTAGAAGAACGCTTCAGAGCCATAAACATAACACCAGAAATCATACGAGACTTCAAACTGCGAGTAGGTGAAGCCTTAGCAGGACAAGGCGCAGAAGTAGCTCACATAGATCTCCTCATCGGAAAGAAAGACGGTCCGTTAGGCGAGGCCTTCGCAAACGCTAAATCCGCACCCGCACCTGGACATGAACCGTTACTAGCAATCTTAGAGCCCAACCTTGCAGTGAAGCCAGTAACCTTGATAGTTCCAACAGTTACTATTAGGAGTATGCGTCAGGCAAGCATGGTCTATGGTCCAGCACAAACAGCGGTAGCGAAGGCAGTAATCGACAGCGTTGCGGATGGAATAATCCCGAAAGAAGCTGCTGAAGAGCTGATAATAATTGCGAACGTGTTCGTTCATCCAACAGCCGTCGACAGACAGCGGGTGTACATAAACAATTACAAGGCCATGCGCCACGCCATACGCAAGGCAATAGAGGGAAGACCAACGATAGACGAGTTAATAGAAAATAAGGACAGATCAAAACATCCCTTCAAGTACACACCCTAGTGATTGAGATTTGGTAACTCAAAAAATCAGGAAAGACGACTACGTACTTCTTTATCTAAGCCAGCGGAAAACATACATGGTTAAAGTTGAAAAGGGCAAAACTTTCCACACACACAAGGGCTTCATAAAATTCGACGACTTGATCGGAAAAGAATACGGCTCCAGAGTCCTAAGCAGCTTAGGCGTGGAATTTGTGGCGTTGAAACCCTTGCTGCGCGATTATATAATGAAGTCTGTACGGAAAACCCAGATAACCTACCCAAAAGACACAGCCCTAATAGTTATGTTCAGCGGAATAGGCCCTGGAAGCCGAGTTGTGGAAGCTGGAACGGGCACAGGCGCGCTCACCACAGCCCTAGCCCATTACGTTAAGCCGCATGGCAAGGTCTACAGCTACGAAATCAGAGAGGAGTTCCTTAAAACTGCAAAGAAAAACCTGAAGCGCGCAGGCTTGATCGACCTTGTAGAACTGAAGAATAAGGACGTAACAGCTGGCATAGACGAAATTGACGTTGACACGATCATACTGGATCTGGCAACTCCATGGCTAGTCGTTCCCCACGCTTATACTGCCCTGAGGCCTTGCGGAACCTTAGTCTCCTTCAGTCCAACAATAGATCAGGTTGTAAAAACGGTTGAAGCATTAAAAGAAAGCAGCTTCGTGGATATCAAAACAGTTGAATGCCTAATGCGTAGAATGCAAACCGAAAGAGGAAAAACCAGACCCCAAACTTTGATGACTGGGCATACAGGCTATATAACATTTGCACGAAAGGCAATGAAGCCTGAAGCCTGACCTAACCCTTTTCCGGACCACCAATAGCAAATATGCCATCAGCACGCTCAGTTTCAAGCTTTTTTCCAAGATACATTCGGATACTCTTTGAATATTGCTTAAAATTCAAATCATGCAAAATTTCAACGGCTTTTTTATTCACAGCTGGAACACCCACGTAAAGTTTTTCATTGCGCCCTATCGTCTTCATACATTTCATTAACAGCTCCTGTGCAGCTTTGGGATGTTCAGGATTGCAAACCCAGGGTCCTATTCTGTATCCGATTTCTGCTTTGCAACACATGATGTAACCAGTGATTTTGGATTTCGTACACGAAACATAGCAGAGTTTCGAATTAACATGATAAAGTCGCATCAAAACTTTGATTCTGTTCGCTCCAAAGTATTCAGCATCAAATTCTGCAAGTTCCGTTACTTCTTCTTTTTTCAAAATTTTATGAAAAAATCCTACGGTTCAGTACCGCTTTCAACCTTATGGTCAAAAATGAAAATGCCTTATCTTCACCAAGTTTAGTGTGTTATAGTTCCATATTTTAAGCCTAACAATTCCTCCTCCTAGGACTTTTCACAGTAGTCATTGTGAGATACTTTCTTTTGTACACTAGTAACTGCTAATAGTGTTGCTATCATGAATAGTGGTAGAATTAGGAATGATGGAAATTCTGGAAGTATTTCAATCTTATGTGCAGGATATGCAAAGGCAAAGTATACCCATCTATGAGTCCCATTATCATAAACGTTATTATTGAATTCGCTCCAATCTCCCCATCCATCGTCTATAATGGGTAAAAGGTTTTCTACATTCATTAAAGATTAAATTTTAATTCTTCTTCTTCTCCTCTTCTTCTTCAACATCTTCCAGTACAGCTTTTCGTTTTGCCCTATATCTCCTCATCTTTTCACGAATCGGCCTTTAACACGCGCACCAAATGCTAGTCCCCGTAATGTCTTTTGCTTGTTTGTTGAACGGGATAACATAGCTAGTTTCGGATCTCTCATGTATGCATAGAATTATTACCAAAAAGTAATGTTTATATACTACCATGTAGTAATTACCTAATGGTAACAAGAGGAAGCTTGAATGAAACTGAAGCTGCAATTAGTTCGAGACGGAGAAGTATTGTTCGATATTCCTCTTTCTCCTACCGACTGGCCAAAAGAGCAGCTGGAAAACGAATTAGAGGCTTTAGGAGATGATTTTCAGAGATTTTCAAAGATTTTTGATGCCTTGTGCCATGAGACCCGCTTGAGGATGATGAAACGACTTATGGAGGAAGACGATCGCACAATGAACTTTGCAGATTTCATGCGGGACCTGAATTTGAATCCCAAAATTGTTTGGGAAAACACCAGAAAACTCAGAGAAGGGGGACTCTTAGAAAAGGTCGATAGGGGAATATATCGTTGTTCAGATTTTGGGCAGAGAAGATTCATTCTGATAAGCTTCGCATTTAGGCGTCTAATAGAGGCTCTTGAAGAAATTGAAAACTATTAGGGAGGTGAAAAATGGTGTCATCTGACGAATTTGGAGAATTCGATGTGTTCAACAGCGACCTCAGGAAGATAATTCAGAGAATGATGAGTGAGATTGAGAAAGCGACAAAAAACGGGGACCTCAAAGGCAAATGGAAGATTAACGAAATTGATAGAGACGGTGTAAACGGATACAGTATTCAGGGGCGCTTTGGATCAGATCAACCTTGGGAGCCACTTGACCCCTTTAATCCCTTTGAACCACCGAATCCTATGAGACCCCGACCAAGACCACAAAGACCGTTCGAAGTTCCAGAGAGTACTTTGAAAGAGACCGGGGAACCATTGACGGATATCTTCGAGGACGAGAAGACGATAAAGATCTATTTTGAAGTGCGCGGTGAAGATAAGAATGATATACAATTAAATGTCACTGCAGGCAAGGTTGAGGTTAAGGCCAAAAACTTTTACAAGATGATAAACTTGCCAACGAGCAACATAAGCCTCGAAAAGGCATCTTCAAAGTACAAGAATGGTGTACTGGAAGTAACAATCCCCAAAAAGGAGAACACTCTTGAAAACGATTCACGCAAGATAGAAATCGACTAGTTCCAGTGAGCATAATGGTAGAGATCTTCAATATCGACTATAATGAGTATGTTGACATCGTTGGTACTGCTCACTTTACAGGACGTAGCATTAACGATGCCTATGAGTCAATAAAGTCTTTGAAACCTAAAGATGTCGCCATCGAACTCGATTGGAGACGCTTCCAACATCTCAACACCGCATGCTTAAATTGTCCAAAAAGCGGATCATGCAAAGGCCTCTGTGAATTCACCGGAGCCGCGGAAGCCTTAGGAAACGTCGACGCCAACATATGGCTGATAGACATGACAGAACATGAGATAAGGCTTAGGATAAGAAGCAGAATGACCCCTTTTGAGAGAGCCCGCATAGGCTTGCAGATGCACCGTGGGGTAGATGAGGATCCTATTTGGCTTTGGGAGAAAGGGTTCAAAGATAGAGTGATAAACAACTCTAAGAGAGAAATAGAGGCTAGTCGAAAGCTTTTTCCTTCTGTATGGCAGGTTCTGATAGATGAACGTAATGCTTTGATGGCTGCCAAGTTAGCGTGGATAGGGTCAAAGAATCTAAACGAAGGAAAGGACTCCAGGATACTGACGTTTGTCGGAGCTGCTCACGTTGAAGGAATAAAGGACCTGCTTATGAACCCCCTTCTAATCAAAGATCAGCTTAGAAAATTTAATCTATCGTTTACGGAGCCAATCCTTATCAGGAGAGTCGCTATTCAATGGAACTAGCACTATTTCAGCGTGTGCGCCTTTACTGTTAAAAGAATTGCAAGCAGAAAATTAGGATTGGCTATAGGAGTATTAACTCTCTTTTGGGGCTTTCAACAATCTTAAGAACTTTGTAGACAAAGATATTTGGGAGAAGAAATCAATTATAGGGTGAATTAAAGGAGATTGTGATGCCAAACAAAGAGTTTTTACATGTTTTTTCTTCTGGTGCAGTAGCTCCACCTATAAAGGTATGCGCTGAAGAGTTCAAAGCAAAGTTTGGAACAGAATTTAAGTTTACTATTGGGAAAGCGGAAGCCTAATAGCTGCATACATAAAGTAGGTCTTTTGTGGCATACTGTGCGCTATTGAACTAACGCGCGTGCTCATGGCGTGCGAGGTTTCTCTACAGAGTTGAGCGGTTGACCGATGATCTTGAGGAGGCTTTTGGAAATCCTTCCCTCTTTCACAAGTTGGTAACCCGCTTGTCTTGCTGCCTTAAAGATCTCCTCGGCTTTTCTTGGGTTCTCAGCCATGCGGCCTGCATGTGGTCGGAGTAGTGCCCCTGCGAACTCGACGTTACAGTCCTTCGCCAGTTCCTTTACAGTCCTAAGCACCGTTCCGAAGTTGCCCATCTCCACCCAGCCACACGAGGACACCAATACAAACTTTCTGATTTTGACGTCAGCGCGGAATCTAGCACGTGTACGACCGTTTTGCCGTTTGAGAACTGGGTCCATAAGAGGACTATTCTATTTATTAGGTTCTGCATCTCGCCCGGCAACGGGATATAGACCGGTGTCGCCAACACGAGGATATCCGCTTCACGCAACTTGGGATAGAGTGACTGCATACTGTCTTCTATGTAGCATTTACCCGGCTTCTTGTTCCAGCAATAGAATTCTCCATCGCAAGGCGTGACATTTAGGCGCCTAGCATAAAACAGTTCAACCGCCGCTCCAGCCTTCTCCATGCCTTCGAGAAAGGGTGTTAGGATCTTTGCCGTCCTACCTTTCTCCATCTTCGGGCTACCATTTATGGCCACTACTTTGGTCAGAATACATCTCCTCTTTTCAAAGTAGACTGTCCGAACTATATAACGATTCAAATCACTGCACTCTGCGCGTAAAAAGAGAGAGGATTTGCGGGAGATGTCACCAGGAGGGTGTGGGTTCAAATCCCACCCGATTCATGTCTCATGTTTCACGTCTCCGCTCAGAATGTTGCTGGCGCGCACGCTAAAAGATAATAGATGAAACATTAAAGAAACACGATGGTAGAAAACTGTAACGTGTAAAATGGGTGTTTGCGTGGATGGGCACTTTCGCTCGTATCTGCCGATATATTTCAAAGAGCTGGCCGCTTTTTCTTGTTAGTGTAGCTTGCATGCTTGTTGGCACAATTGTAAGCGTGCAGATTCCTCTTTTGACAAGAGACGCCATCGACGACGTTATTACTCCGCTTGCTCGGGGATTAGATGTTGAATTAGGCAAGGGTATGCTTTTTGTTTTGATGTTGAAAATTGTAGGTTTCACGGTGGTTGTTGGCTTGTTTTCTTTCATTCGGCGGTATGCAAGCACGTATTTCTCTCAGAAAGTGGTTTATGACATCAGAAATGACGTGTTTGTTTCTCTGCAGAACCAAAGTTTCGCGTTTTACGACAAAACTCACACGGGTCAGCTTTTGGCGAAAGTAACAACCGACATGGACAGAATACGCAGGTTTTTAGGTTTCCAGCTAGCCTTTCTTATGACATCCGTTATTCTTCTTGTTGTAGCATTGTACACGATGTTTTCCATCAACACCATGCTTACTCTCTTCCTTTTGCCAATAATGCCTTGTATATTTGCAACGTTCTATCTATTTGGAAAAAAGATACGTCCAGTTTTTACAGAGATAAGAGAACAATATGGCAGCTTAACTTCTGTGTTACATGAAGCCATTACAGGAATCAGGGTTGTACGAGCGTTTGCGCAAGAAGATTTCGAAAGAAAGAAGTTCACGTCTAAGAACGACAAGTACTTTGAAACAGTGTTAGCTTCAGCTAAAATCAGTGCGTTCTACATACCTCTCGTAGGTTTTCTCCTAGGATTGGGCACGATCACAATCTTTTGGTACGGAGGATCTGAAGTAATCGAGGGAACGTTGACCATTGGAGATTTAGTTGCGTTTAACGCGTACTTGGCGATGTTGGCAATGCCTATGCGTTTCTTCGGCATGTTTATATCTGGTTTTCACCAGACAATGGCTGCTGGCGACAGAATCTTCGAAGTTATGGACGCTGAGAGACAGATAAAGGAGAAGCCAGATGCACTGACGCTACCAAAATTAAATGGGCACGTGAAATTTGAAAACGTGTCTTTCAGCTACGAAAAACGTAGACCCATTTTAAAGAACATAACCTTTGATGCAAAGCCTGGAGAAACCGTAGCCCTTCTGGGAGCAACGGGCTCTGGAAAAAGCACTATTATCCGTCTTATCCCCCGTTTCTATGACGTGTCCTCAGGAAAAATCACGGTTGACAACTACGATGTTAGAGACGTTAAACTCAAGTCTCTTCGAAACCAAATAGGCATAGTTGCGCAAGAAACTTTCCTCTTCTCCATGACAATAAAAGAGAACATAGCCTACGGTAAACCAGAAGCTAAAATGGACGAAATAGTTGCCGCAGCAAAGGCTGCAAGAGCTCACGAGTTCATTTCAGCCCTGCCTAGCGGCTACGACTCAAGGCTTGGAGAGAGAGGAGTAACTCTTTCAGGTGGTCAACGGCAAAGAGTAGCCATAGCAAGGGCTTTACTGATGAATTCAAGGATACTCATCTTGGACGATTCAACTTCAAGCGTTGATGTAGAAACCGAATATGAGATTCAGCAGGCTTTACGTGCGTTGCTCAAGAACAGAACCGCTTTTGTGATCACTCAGCGAGTTTCAACCATCAGAAACGCAGATAAAATCGTTGTTCTTGAAAAAGGAGAGATTGCGGAAGACGGCACTCATGAAACTCTTATGGCGAAAAAGGGCGTCTATTATCAGATTTATCAGACGCTGTACGAAACACAGAAGCCTATTGTTGAAACTGCATCGGAGCGTGCATCGTCAAAACAGGGGGAAACCAAGCAATGACCGGATACCATCCGGGGCATGGGCCTCGGCACAGGCATGGATTTGGCTTGGACTACGAAGAAAAAAAGCACACAAGAAAGATTCCAGATAGGGCGCTTGTAGCGCGGCTGCTTAGGCACTTACTGAAATATAAGCGGAGATTCACGATCACAGTAGTCGCCGTCGTCGTTGTTTCTTTAACCGGGCTTTTACCTCCTTATCTCCTTCAAGTTGCCATTGACAATTACATGGTAAACAGCGACTTCGCCGGACTAACACTCATAGCCATGATTCTGGTCGGCGTTTATCTCGTCAACTGGATTTCTGACTATCTGCGGACATATCAGATGTCGTGGATGGGCGAAAACATGGTGAACGAACTGAGGAAGCAGTTGTTTTCGCATCTTCAAGAGCTTTCATTCGGCTTTTACGATCGATCTGAAGTTGGTGAAATAATTTCACGGGTCACTAATGACACAGACACTCTGAGCCAAATATTCGTTCAAGGAGTTCTTACATTGATCAGCGACGTTTTGACCCTCATAGGCATTGTGGCAATAATGCTTCTGTTAAGCGTCCCTATGACGTTAGCCGCGTTTTCAGTCATACCTCCACTTATATTGCTGATATTTGTTTTTCAATCCAAGCTTAGAAAGGCTTACAGAGCAACACGCAAGAAAATAGCAGTTGTCACGAGCAGACTTGAACAAAGCATTTCAGGCATAAAAGAAATTCAGTCTTTCACAAGAGAGCAAGACGCCATAAAAGATTTTAGACGAGCAAACGTAGAAAACCTTCAAGCTAACGTTCAAGCTGGCAAGCTCTTTGCTCTCCTGATGCCGGCTGTTCAAATAGTTGGAGCCATTGGAACGTGTGTCGTCTTATGGTTTGGTGGAATGTCAATCATAAGCGGATCAATAACGCTCGGAATAGTTATAGCCTTCCTCCTCTACGTAAACAAATTTTTCCAACCATTAGTAGATTTGACAACGTTCTACAACACTGTTCAGTCAGCCATGTCTGCAGCGGAAAGAATATTCGTAACTCTTGACACAAAACCTGAAATTTCAGACGCCCAAGATGCAGTTGAGCTTTCGCACGCAAAAGGAGAAATCGTTTTTAATCATGTAACTTTCGGCTACGATCCAGATCGCTCTGTACTAGAAGACGTAAATATTCACGTTGAACCGGGAAAAACGTTGGCCATTGTAGGTCCGACAGGAGCTGGGAAGAGCACCATTGTGAAGCTTCTTAGTCGATTTTATGAGCTTCAGAAGGGAACCGTAACGGTTGATGGCTGGAACGTTCGAAAAGTAACCTTGAATTCTCTTCATAAGCAGATGGGGGTTGTTTTGCAGGAGCCTTTTCTCTTTTCTGGAACGATTATGGAAAACATAAAGTATGGAAAACTTGACGCAACTGACGGCGAGGTAGAACAGGTTGCGAAGATTGTTGGAATCCACAAATTCATAAGCAGCCTTCCACAAGGATACGAGACTGATGTTGGTGAAAGAGGATCGAGACTTTCTGTTGGACAAAGGCAGCTTGTGTCTTTTGCAAGAGCCCTCTTAAGCGACCCCCCAATCTTAATCCTAGACGAGGCAACATCAAGCGTTGATCCCTACACCGAACTGAAGATAAAGAAGGCGCTCACAGTTCTCCTGAAAAACAGAACGTCACTCGTCATCGCCCACAGACTTTCAACAGTCAGGAACGCCGACAACATCATAGTCATTAACGAAGGAAAAATAGTGGAGGAAGGAAATCACACAGAACTCATGAAAAAGAAAGGAATGTACCATCGCCTCTACAAGAAACAATTCAAAGACACATAACCGAAACGACTTAAAGCTGAAAGCTGTTGAAAATCAGCCAAAATCAAGGATGCTTATTTCTACGCGCGCGCGCTCTATTCTTCTGTAGATCACTGAAAGAAGCTCAATTCATCGTTATCTAGTCTTTTTTTCTGAACCTCTAATCAACATGGTTGCTGCAACTTTTTGTCCATGAGTTTTATTGTCTTTTCAGAATTTCTGCAGAAAAGTGACTTTAGAGGTTGTTTAGAGGATTTTTACATGGAAAACCTCTAAAAAGTCCATATGCCAACTAGTGCGCGCGCTGCGCCGTCTTACATCGAGGAAACTTCTCTCTTGCGCTCTATCAATATCAAAATATAGGCGTATAAGTTTGCAAAACATATCTAACATTGAGGTTTCCATGTATGCTCAATAACGAGGTTCGTGAATTCCTGCGAAAGCCAAGGGTAGCGCGGTTGGCAACTATAGGATCTGACGGTTATCCGCATATTGTTCCTATCTACTTCATGCTCGATGGCGATGATATCCTATTCGGCAGCGACAGAGACAACCGTAAGGTGAGAAATGCTCTGACAAATCCGAAAGGAGCTGTAGTCGTAGGCGGCGAACCAGCAACCGATGAAGCGGGTTACACGATACAAGGTAATTTGACCATGGAAGATGATACAGATCACTCTATGGCTCGTCGCATGCTATGTCGCTATGAATCAAAAGACGAAGCAGAAAAAACCCTAGCGGCTTGGGTGAATAGCGATCTTGTAATAATTCGTCTAAAGCCTAAATCCATCATTAGAGTTTGGTAACGCGTTAAGCCTTCCAATTATGTTTGAGAGAGAGAATTGAAACACTTATTTCGTACTTGTATTCGGAATCAAGAGCTTTCAAGCCGAAACAGGCGTTAGTTAGAGTTAAAGGAAGGAAATTAAATTTTAATGCACACCACCATTCCTTGGTGTTCGAAGCATGCTGATTTCTCAGGTGTTTGAAGTGTAGGCATCTTGAGAAATCGCGCGCGACATTGTGCAAAGCTTTGTTGTCCAAGTTAGGCACCTAAGCTATTTTGAAGAACTTGGTTTTTGGTGCTCCACATACTGGACACTGTTCAGGGGCCGCGTCTTCAACCGTGTTCCCGCATACACCGCAAACAAAATAGTCAACAGAAGCGAGTTTCTGCCCAGTCTTCAAAGTTTCAATAGCCTTAGAGAACAGATTGGCGTGTATTTGTTCTACTTTGTTTGCCACATCAAAACTCCAGACAGCCTGTTTATTTCCTTAATTTCTGGCTTCAGCTAAGTATTCAGGATACATTGTTTTGAACTCGAAAATCTCTCCAGAAACCGCAGTTCCCAAGTTCTCAGTTGTGGATTTTATTTCGCCCATAACTCGCAAGTGGTTGAGTGCATGGATGGTTTCAGCCTCAGCTGCAGCTCTAAACAACTTCGCGATTTGCTGCAGTCCTTCCTCCTCTGCTTTTCGCGCATAGGCCAGATAACGACGATTAGCTTGTGCTCCCCAGCAAAAGCGCTTTTCAGGTTCTCAATCGTTCTGCCCATCTTGTCACCTTATTATGGGTGAATAGTCAAAACTGCGCAATATTTAAACTCTCATATGGCGTGCGCCATATCAAAATCTGAGGGTTGGTTACACTTCGCGCGCACGACCAAACTAGCTGAATTCATTTCTTTCTTAACCCTCTAACTGCGCTAATAATCGACAACAATACTCCAACTCCAATAAATGAGTATCCCACCAAACGGTCGTCACCGAATATGATGCCAAGAACCACAAACGTGATTCCAAGAGGCAAAAGAGCATTATCCTGAATTGCCTGTTTCTTCTTCCTTGTTAGGAAAGCAATAGCGATAGCAATTGAAATAATTCCAGCAGCGATGGCAATTATTAACCATAATTCTTCCATCAACATACTTTCAACAACAATGCAGAAGAAAGATATTTGAGATTTAAGGATTTGGTTGGGTTAGGGATAAAACTTTACCCCAACCACCACCACCAATCAACTTTTGACGTTGCGGCAAAGTAATAGCTGAACCAAAGAGATTAAGCAGATGGGAGCACCAAGATCGATCGATCATTGAGAATCGCTAAACAGAATCATTGTTACAAAGCGCTTTGTTGGAACAGATTTCCCAACGAAATAGCGCGCGCGCTCAAGTTTGACACGTATTAGAAATGGAGGTGCAAGTCTTAATGCTACGTTTTAGAACACCATTGTACTAAAATTAGTACAGTTCAATCTGTTTTAGACATAAGATGATGTTTTATGCTTAAAGAGCGCGTATACGCTTAAGGCGATAACAAAACTAATAGTAAAAATCTCAAGGTCAACAAATGAGTATCTCAGCGAATCTAAACAGTAGTAACCTTCAAGTTTTTCTAAACTGGTTCCAGAGAGAAATCGTCCAATACTCTCTTTAGTCTTCAATTCTGCAAACGTGACAAGAGGGACTAATGTTAGTACTAATCCCAAAATCAAGGCAGCTATGGAATATAGCAGAGCTCTTTTCAATCTTTAGCCTCCATAAAGATTAAGGAAGTAGTGTCTTTTAAGTCTACATTTTAGAACACAATGTTTAGGTTTCAAAATGGCTTCGCCCTCCATAATCTAACAGTTTCAATCCAAAAAACAAGTGATGCAATCGAGCCGAACATGACGACGTAAAAGCTGGGAATTACTTGGCTTAAGGTACACAAGATCAAATAAGCTGTTAGCATTGTGGAAAACAAAACTGAATAGAAAAGATATCTGGGTACGAGAAAACGGCCCATGCGTGTGAAAAACCGTAAAATTCCAACTTTAACTTCTTCTTCAAGCACGAATTCACCTGTCCCCTTTTTCCGAACAAGCCCCAAATCCTCTAACTTTCCAAGATGATGCACAGCAATGCTTGGGCTGGAAAAGCCCAAAGCACGCTGAACTTGACGAACGCCCACGGTATGTGTGGGTTGCTGTAACAAGTACCAGTAGATAAGGAGAGTTTTCCCTTTCAACGCGGATTCCAGAACAGCTAAATCAAACTCACGCGAAGCCTTCGACACAAAGTATCGCCAAATACCTCTTTAGAATATAAACATTATAAAAGCCTTAATTCACTAGAACGCAAAAAACAGCAAACGCGTGAAGTCAATGCCGTCCGAGTAACTCTGATTGCTCAGTCTTCAATGGGTGAGTAACTCCTTATTTGTCATTCACCTTCAGCTAATTTGTGTGCGCGTTTAGATGAGAAGAAGGGAGAAGTTCAGCCTTGTTGATTCTTTCTGTATTTGATGAAGACCGGGGTGATTAGTGAAAGAATTATGAATAGTGGTAGGATTATGGCTGATGGGAATTCTGGGACTATTATTATTTCAAGCGTCGAATGTTCATATCTGAAGTATATGATGCTGAAAGTTTCGTTTTCGAATACAGTGTTGTATATCACTGGATCATGGTTGACTGTTATGTTATAGAGAGGACGCAATAAATCATGAGGAATCGTGAGTCTGCAAAAGCCACAAGTTTGACCTGGAGTCATGTTAGAAACATACATTCTGATCGTGCTATCAGACTCAAGACATTCGAAGTAATTTATGGTGGAGTTGGAGATAACGCTTACATTATATTTCGGGGCAGTGTTTGCTGTGTGAGACATGCCCATGAGCGGATAGTTGTCCGTATAATTTGCATCGATGACACACGGGACATCTGCTATTCCATCACTATCTGGCTCATTCTGATAACGCCCCCTGTGCAAATCCACACCTGTGTAATCGCTCCAATAGTTTCCGCCTGAAGGATAACCGTTGTCCCACGCGTTCGGATGCCATGAATCGGTAGCTGACTTGTATACTATCTGTCTGTTATCGATAAAATTGTTATGGTAAAACCGATTATTGTAGGTGTAACCACGCAGGCCGATAGCATAATAAATAGTGTTGCTTATGGTGTTTTGTGCGAAAGTACTATTGCAACTGTCGTACAATCGTATGGCGATGTCGTTCTGGTTAAGATTGTTTTCGAAAATGATACAATCAGAGCAATATCTGAACTGAATTGCAAAGTTGTTCTTTTTCATAATATTTCTTGAAAATGTGCAGTCATCCGTAGAATCTGACAAGATACCATTGTAATTTCCGATAATAGTGTTAAGAGAAACAATTGTATCGTTGGAGCCTATTTGTATACCACTGAAACCGTTTTGGACGGTATTATTTATTACTAAGTTTCCTTTACCGGACATACCTACAAAAATACCACAATATTCATGTACATTATAGAAACCAGTTACAACATTGTCGCTTATAACACAATTGCTACCCTCTACAGAGATTCCCTCAAACTCGTTCGCTGTTATGATATTTCTAAAAATTGTATTATCGTTTGAAGTCTCGTGAAGCAAGATGCCGTGCTCATTGTTTACTATGTTGTTCCGAGAGATGCTGTTATTCGAAGAATACAGACCTTGAATGCCATTTATTGCGTTTGCAGTTATGTTATTCTCGAATACTTTGTTGTTTGAAGAATACCTGAAATAAATACCATTTTCATTGTTTGTCATGTTATTCCCAGAGATTGTGTTGCCCGACGAATGCCAAAGGCGGATACCATGTATCTTGTTTGCTGCTATGATGTTTCGATACAATTTGTGGTCTGAAGAGTCCTCCAGAAAGATGCCATACCAGAACCCTTCAATTCTAATATTCTTAATTGTCACATTTCGAATTCCAAAAAGGTAGATTCCTTTGGAATCATGACTTTCTGTTCCATGAAGGGTGTAGTTATTTCCATCAATTATTATGTTGCTCCTCTCAATCACAATCTCGTCATAAATGTTATCAGTAAAAACGTAGGTGACATTGTCAATGTTCGAAATGGGAGTTGTTGGTGGATCAATACACCCGTCATACCTAATGTATATGATTCCGCTTGCTTCAACTGTTTGAATCTCAAAAGCTAATCCTATTAGAAACGCTGTGGATAACAAGCATGAAATTGCAAAGAAAGTCAAAAAAGTATTATTCAAATTGAACACAGCGCATTATTTCTTGTATTCTCAAGTTCTTAACAGCGCGCGAAGTTATGATTTATGAATTAGAAATAAATATTCGAAAGTCTTCAACGCGCGAGGGGCGTAAGGTTCAACGTTATGAGTTCGGTGTTTGAAGCATTACAATGTAATCTTCTAACATCTACTTGACAGTGCGCGCTTTGATTATCGACATGAGAAGGCCCAGAGGAAATAGGTGATTCCGCGCGCGCTCTACTTGCGTAGCTTCTTAATGAAATCTTCTCGCACTAGACAGAATATGTCAAGCGCGCTACCGAATAACAACATCTATCAAGCTATGTCCAGTAAAGAAGTACCACACCGACAATGATCAGGATTATTCCAGCTCTTCCAAAAATCGTAAGGGTTATTTCGCCCAAACTCATTTTCATTTTAGGAATTGCTGAACCACAAATTCCCAGGAAAGCAAAGATTATGCCTACTATTACTAATAGTGATCCGAACATTGTTGTTCCACTTTGAATTGTATTTTGGAGGTATATAAACAGCTTGCGTAATGTCGTATGCTAAATTCTTTTTAACGCGCGCTGCCTTTTCCAAGTTTGAAACATAGAACATGATGCTGTCAATTTTGAGCAAAACATTCATAAATTCCAAATGAAACTGCAGTCATGTAAAGCGAGCGCTCTACATCCATAACATGCACATAACATGCACGCGCGAACTATAAGTCGATGTTAGTGAGAACAGCAGTCTCTGTAATCTGTGTTGTTACGTCTTGCCGATACCGAACGACGTGAATTTTAAGACATATCCCAGAGGATCGGTCAAATCAACGTTTCATAGTGGCTGTGCGCGCGCTGAACTCTAGTGCCGTCCGAGTAACTCTGAGATTTCATCCCTTTAGTGTCAAGCTAATGCCTTCTCATCATCCGGCGAAAAATCAATAAGCAAAACCGAAAATAAAAATGTTCTTAAATTGTGATCGTCATGTTTGCATCGTGGAGGCCCCGGGTTCAAATCCCGCCCCGTCCACCAAACCATTTTGAAAAACAATAAGCACTCAACATAAATTCTCCAACCAAAAAAGTAAATTAAACTGATACGAGAATAGTGAGGTCAAATGGAGAGGAGTTGAAAGATACGGGTTCCTCAAGTTTCGAGTTTTTGATAGCGGGTTTACCGAAAAGAGTTCGCCACCTAGAGGAGAAAGGCCTTTTCAGGGATGCAATCCATCTAATAAACCAGATTCTGGCTGAAAGTAAGGGACTTCCGAGCATGCCTAGATCTAGACTGGAATGGGAATCAGAAAGAATCAAAAGAATAAGAAAGGATTACGCGCTAAGTCGAAAAGAAGCTTTTAAATCTCTTAAAAGTCAAATTCCAGATCTGAAACAGGAAGATTTTGAAGGATGGATGCGTGAAGGATTCATTGAGTACAGAGAGATAGAGGGTGAAACAAGAATCTTCAACAACTTTTTGCCGAACTTGTTGAGGGATAACGCGGAAGCCAAGAAGAGAGTTAAGCAACCAGATAAAAAATCTGAGCAGATCACGAATCTTGTTCACAGACACGTCGACGGCATCATAGAAAAGAGCGGAACTTTGGGAAGCCGATACGTACAACCTGTCAAGAACAGAGTCTTGATGAAACTGAAAATAAAACCTGATGCAGTTCCGGAAGGAGAAGTTGTAAAAGTTTGGATGCCATTCCCTCGCAAAGACCCATTGCAGCCAAAGATTAAAGTGACTTCCGCAACCCCTAACAATTATGTTCTAGCTCCTGAGGATAGTGCTCAACGCACAATCTATTTTGAGAGAGAAGTCGTTGAGGGGGAATACCTTGAATTTCAAGTTGAATATGACTATACAGTGTGTGCCTCTCATAAGAAAGTCAATCCTAAAAAAGTTAAGCCCTACAGCAGAAATGAGTTGCATGAGAAATACACTTCAGAGCAGTTGCCTCACATAGCCTTCACGCCATACCTAAGGAAGCTCGCGGAGGAAATAGTCACCGAAGAGTCAAATCCATGTCTCAAAACTTGGCGCATTTACAAGTGGATAACTGGAAACGTTAAGTATGCACTTGTTCCGGAATACTCAACAATCGAATGCATCAGCGATTACGCAGCACGAAACCTCAGAGGAGACTGTGGAGTACAAGCCCTACTATTCATAACCCTATGCAGAATCAGCGGAATCCCAGCCAGATGGCAATCAGGATGGTACCTCAACCCAATCAGACCAAGCCCCCATGACTGGGCCCAATTCTACGTAGAGCCTTACGGATGGCTTCACGCAGATCCATCCATCGGCGGACACGAAAAAGCCATAGAGAAATACCACAGATTCTACTTCGGAAACATCGACCATTTCAGACTAATCGCAAACATAGACATCTCTTCCAAGTTCACTCCACCCAAAACTCATCATCGGTCAGACAATGTTGATAACCAGCGTGGAGAAGTGGAATGGAAACGCGGAAACATCTACTACGACAAATGGAACTACGAACTAACGGTTTTAGCCCACGAAAGTATTACTAGCACCTCTTCATGAAGAAAGACATTTAAACGAGATAAAATGCGGGGGGTGGGATTTGAACCCACGAAGGCCTTCGCCATGGGGACCTGAACCCCACCCCTTAGACCTGGCTCGGGTACCCCCGCAATTACAGAAAATAGGTAAAGAAAAGGTTTAAGAGTTACTGTATGCTTCTCAATAGAAATGGTGTATTTGTATGCCGACCCATGGTGCGCTTTCGAAAGCAGGAAAAGTCAGATCTCAAACTCCCAAAACGCAGTCTACACCAAAGAAGAGGCCGAATCCGAGATCTAGAAACAGAAGAAACTACGAGAAAAGGGTAGTTCTGCAGAGAACGCCAGGACAGAACTGGCTCTAGACAGCTCTAAAATTTTTATTCTATGAGCGCGCACTAGCAAACATGCTAGAAGCTACACTCGCCATTATAGATGCCAACGTAATAACCTTGAATCCAAAGCAGCCCAGAGCCGAAGCAATAGCCATCCAAAACGGAAAAATAATTGCTGTAGGCTTCAATAAAGAAATTCGAAAATACGTAAGCAACAAGACAAGAGTGATTGGTGCCGAAAACAGGACGGTTGTTCCTGGTTTTGTTGACTGTCATGTGCACATGACCGGTTTTGGACGGTTTTTGCAGACCTTAGACTTAAGAAACGCGGAGTCCATAAAGGAGATACAGCGGAAACTGCGGGAATACGCCCAGAAAAACCCTGAAAAAGGCTGGATTCTAGGGGGGAGATGGGATCAAGAGAGATTCGCTGAGAAACGTTATCCAACTCGTCGGGACTTAGACGCTGCAGTTGCAGACAAGCCAGTCTTCCTGATCCGTGTTTGTGGGCATATGGGTGTCATTAATAGCAGGGCCCTGCAGCTTGCTGGCATAACAAGGGAAACAACGGTGGATGGCGGAAGAATAGATTTGGACGAAGCTACTGGCGAGCCTAATGGAATATTGCGAGAAAACGCTCTAGAACTTGTTTGGAAAGCTATCCCAAAACTAGGCTCGAGAGAGCTTGAAGAAGCTTGCATCTTAGCATGCGAAAAAGCTGTTGAAGCTGGACTTACATGCGTCCACTGGATTGTAGGTTCCGCAGAGGAAATACGCATCATACAAAAGCTCTGTTTGGAGGGAAAACTGCCCCTAAGGGTCTATTTGGGCATCCCCGTAGACCTTCTAGACGAACTAGTCAGTTTAGGACTGCGTACAGGCTTTGGAAACGACATGGTCAAGATAGGTTTTGTTAAGATTTTCGCTGATGGTTCCCTTGGTGCACGAACAGCCGCGTTAAAAGAGCCTTACTCTGACAAGCCTGAAACAAGGGGTATGATGCTCTATACGCAAGGAAAACTGAATAGGCTTGTTCTGAAAGCTCATAGGGCTGGCTTGCAGTTGGCTGTTCACGCCATAGGTGACCGCGCCATAGAGACTGTTCTAAGAGCCTTTCGAAAGACTCTGAAGGAACATCCACGGAAAAATCACAGGCACAGAGTTGAACATTGCTCTGTTCTTAATCCACGGCTTATTAGGCGTATGAAGCGTTTAGGCTTGATAGCTTCTGTACAGCCCCACTTCGTTATTTCTGATTTCTGGGTTGTAGACCGTGTTGGCAAAGATAGAGCACGATGGGTTTACCCATTTAGAACGCTTATGCAGGAAGGATTGATTGTGGCTTCTGGCTCAGACTGTCCAGTGGAAACTATAAATCCTCTTTTAGGTTTTTGGGCTGCTGTGGCAAGGAAAACGGTTGCGGGAGAGAGTCTTACAGTAGAGGAAGCCCTTAAAACCTACACTTTAAACGCAGCCTACGCCTCCTTTGACGAAGACAAGAAAGGAGTAATCAAAGCTGGAAAGTTTGCAGATTTAACCATTTTATCAAATGATCTGGTTGAAATTCCACCAGATGAAATCAGAAATGGTGCGGTTGAAATGGTGCTTGTCGATGGGAAAATAGTTTATGCCAGAGAATAAATTTGGTTTTGACGGGATTTATTTTTATCTGTGTATATTAGTTTATTGTGGTTGCCGTCAATTTGAGTGTAAGCGAAGCCCTAAGAGAGATCATTGAAACTTTAATGCACATTCCTTCACCTAGTCGTGAAGATGTTAATCGCGTTAAGATGCGAGTTGCTGGCAAATATCAACTTGGAAAGGTGCCTTCAAACTCGGAGATAATACGCGTGCTTGAAGCTGAAGAAAAAAGCAAACTTCTGCCACTTTTACGCAGAAAAATCACGCGCACAATCTCAGGCGTGACAGTAATAGCCGTAATGACAAAGCCTTACCCTTGTCCACAGCCCGAGCCATGTGCATATTGTCCAGGCGGACCGCCCTTCGGCGTACCGCAAAGCTATACTGGGTTTGAACCCGCTGCCATGCGTGGACTGCAAAACGAGTTTGACCCATACTTGCAAGTTAAAAGTCGAATTGAACAGTTGCAAGCCATAGGGCATAACGTTGACAAGATAGAACTAATCATCATGGGTGGAACTTTTCCAGCCACACCCTTAGATTACCAAGCATGGTTTATCCAACGTTGCCTAGACGCCATAACAGATGAGAAATCCACCAGTCTAGGAGAGGCCAAAAAGAACGCTGAAACAAGCAGAATGCGTAACGTCGGCATGGCTGTGGAAACACGCCCAGACTGGGCAAAGGAACCGCATGTGAACCACATGCTCAGCATGGGTGTAACACGCGTAGAAATGGGTGTTCAAAATCCAAGCGATAAAATCTACCGCTTAGTCGGCAGAAAACACACAGTCAAAGACGTGACAGAAGCCACACGCATAATGAAGGATGCTGGACTAAAAATAGTGTACCACCTTATGCCTGGACTGCCGGGTTCAAACATGGAAAAGGACTTAGAAGCCTTCAAAGAGATTTTCACAGATCCCGGTTTTAAGCCGGACATGATCAAGATTTATCCATGTCTGGTCTTGAAAGGCACAAAAGCCTACCAGTGGTATCGAGAAGGAGCTTATAAGCCATACACAAACAGTGAGGCGGCAAACCTAATCGTGGAAATCAAGAAGATTGTTCCACATTGGATGCGTATAATGCGTGTTCAGCGAGACATTCCTGCACCATTGATTGTTGCTGGCGTGAAGAGAAGCAACCTACGCCAGCTGGTACAGCAGAAACTAAAAGAGCAAGGCATGAGATGCAGATGTATACGATGCAGAGAAGTCGGACACAGACTTCTAATAGACAAGGTCAAGCCGAACTTGGAAAAAGTTGAGATATTAACTACACGATACGCTGCATCTGAAGGCGAAGAGATATTCATTTCAGCAGAAGACAAGGAAAACGACGTTTTGATAGGCTATTTAAGGCTGAGAGTTCCTTCGGAAAAAACTCATAGGCCAGAGGTAAAAGCGATACCATGTTCTATAGTTCGGGAACTCCATGTTTACGGGCCTCTTGTTCCGGTGGGTAAGCATTTGGCTAAGGCATGGCAGCACAAGGGCTACGGCGGCATCCTCCTGAACGAAGCTGAACACGTATCAAAGGAGGATTACGATCTGAGAAAGGTTTTAGTTATAAGTGCCCTCGGAACAAAGCAGTACTATATGCGATTCGGCTACAAGTATGAAGGCCCATACGTGTCAAAAATGTTGGGGAACTAAAGTATGAGTGAAAAAGAAGAGTTTTCAGGTTATAAAGGCGAAGCTTTAGTGGCCATCAGAAAGGCTGGGGCTGAAATAGGAGACCTGGTGCGCATAACAAGAGACGGACGGATTTATGAAGGTATTTTGATTCCCCGCTCAGAATACGGAGACGAAGAACATGTGGTTATAAAGTTGAAGAGCGGCTACAACATTGGCATACGGATAACACCGGACACAGAAATAGAGAAAACAGGAAAAGGAGTGAAACCAACTTTTGCGCCGCCACCGCCCCCGGCAGAAAATCCTGAACTGCCAAAAGTTGCTATAATAAGCACTGGTGGGACAATCGCCAGTCGTGTGGACTATAGGACAGGAGCTGTCCGGCCAGCCCTGACAGCAAGCGATCTCTACAGCGTTGTCCCAGAATTATCCAACATAGCGCGAATAGACGCGCAAATCTTATTCAGCCTCTTCAGCGAAAACATAACGCCAAAACACTGGACAGAAATAGCGAAGGCTGTTGCCAAACAAATAATGAAAGGTGTTGACGGCATAGTAGTAGCCCATGGAACAGACACTATGGGTTATACCGCAGCAGCCTTGAGCTTCGCCTTACAAGAACTGCCCGCTCCAGTCATACTCGTGGGTTCACAGCGCTCAGCAGACAGGCCAAGCTCAGACGCAGCCACAAACCTGATAGGCGCGGTTACCGCAGCGGCAGAAGCACCCTTCGCAGAAGTAGCCGTAGCAATGCATGAGGCAACATCAGACACGTCTATAATACTTCACAGAGGAACGAAAGTTCGGAAATGCCACACAAGCGGAAGGGACACTTTCAAATCCGTGAATACCTCTCCAATGGTAAGGATACAAAACCAGAAAATAATCATGCTTACAGAAGATTACCGGAAACGCGACCCCGCGAGAAAGCTTACGTTAAAGCCAAAATTCGACGAAAAAGTCACATTAATAAAGTCTTATCCAAGCATAACCCCGACAATAATCGATTGGTACACAGAAAAAGGCTGTAAGGGCATAGTTCTTGAAGGAACAGGTCTAGGCCACGTCAGCAGCTACTGTTTTGAGGCAATACGAAACGCCATAGAACACAACGTGGTAGTGGTCATGACTTCCCAGTGTATCTGGGGACGAGTAAACATGAACGTTTACAACCAAGGCCGCGATTTGCTGGCACTAGGCGTAATCCCTTTGGAGGACATGCTTCCGGAGACAGCCGTTGTTAAGCTCATGTGGATTTTCGGACAAACTCAAGACGTAGAAGAAACCAAAAAACTCTTGAAAACAAACATTGCTGGAGAGTTTTCACCACAAACCCTTCCCGAGAAATAGACGCTGAGTGGGTAGGTGAAATGCTTGGAAATAGATTATGAGAAAATCGGGTTGAAGGTTGGCTTAGAAATACACCAGCAGCTTGACACTTCTGCAAAATTGTTCTGTAACTGCAAACCGGAGCTTTTCAGAGAAGACCCGGAACTCACGTTCCTACGTAGGCTTCGGCCGACACAAAGCGAGTTGGGCCAAGTAGATCCAGCAGCCTACTTCGAATTTCAAAAAGGAGTAAAAATTCTCTATGAAGCCACTACCACGACTTCATGTCTTGTTGAGATGGATGAGGAGCCTCCGCACCCATTAAACATGGAAGCCGTTGAAATTGCTTTGACATCAGCTTTAATGATGAGTGCCAAGCCCGTTGACGAAATCCATGTAATGCGGAAAACAGTCATTGACGGCTCAAACACTACGGGCTTCCAAAGAACATGTGTGATAGCTCTAAACGGCGAAGTGAAAGTTGGAGAGAAAATAATTCCTGTTCAGCATGTAAGTTTGGAAGAAGATGCAGCGAGAAAAATGGGTCAAGAGGGCAACGTAATACGTTATCGCATAGACCGTTTAGGCATACCGTTAATAGAGGTTGCAACAGCACCAGTCATAAATTCACCAAGAGAAGCAAAAGAGGTTGCGTTGGCAATAGGGAGGATTCTGAGGGCTACTGAAAAAGTTAAGCGGGGCTTAGGCACAGTTCGCCAAGACCTGAACATCTCAATTCCAAATGGTGCACTTACAGAAATCAAGGGAGTACAGGAACTTGAATTGATCTCTGTTGTTGTGGAATATGAGGTTCAACGTCAATTTAACCTATTGAAGATAAGTGAAGAACTAAGAGGGAGCGGAATGAAAGAAGAGTATGTAAGAGAAGAATTTTTCGATGTAACAGGTGTTTTCAAACAGACAAAATGCAAGGTTCTACGCAAGGCGCTAGACAAAAACCAACAAGTCCTAGCCGTGAAACTTCCAGAATTCAAGGGCTTTCTGAAACGAGAACTCATGCCAGGTTTCCGCCTGGGAACAGAGATGGCCGACAGAGCCCGTTTCTGGGGAAGGGTTGGCGGAATATTCCACACAGACGAACTGCCAGCCTACGGTATAACGGCAGAAGAAGTCGAAAAACTAAGAAAGACTGTCAAAGCTGAAGAACACGACGGCATAGTATTTGTTGCAGACAAACCGGAAAACATTAAGGACGCACTAAAAGCGGTTGTGGAGAGAGCCCGAGAAGTCATAAAAGGTGTGCCACAAGAAACCCGAACGTCAAACCCTGACGGAACAACACGTTACATGAGACCCAGACCGGGAGCAGCAAGAATGTACCCGGAAACAGACATTCCACCCATACAAATAACGGAACAATATCTAAAACAGGTTAGTTCGCGCTTGCCGGAAATGCCAGAACGAAAATTTGAGCGCTTAACGAGAGAGTACGGACTGAATCAGAAATTGGCTAAGCAGATTTTTGTTTCCGAACGCAGTGAACTTTTTGAGGCTATTGTGAAGGAAAGTCAAGTTTCGCCAACCACAGTTGCTGTATTTTTAACTGAAACTTTGAAGGCATTAAAACGCGACGGGATCCAAGTAGAGAAAGTTTCGGAAAACAAAATAAGAGAAATCTTCGCGAGCATAGGCTCTGGAGAATTGACAAAAGAAGCTATCCCAGAGATTGTTAGCTGGCTTTCAGAGCATGAAGATAAAAGTGTAAAGGAAGCCATCAGCGGTCTGGGCATAGAAGTTCTTTCAAAGGAAAAACTTGAAAAAATTGTTGACGAGGTAATTAGGGCTAACAAGAAACTAATTGAAGAACGTGGAGTAAACGCCTTCGGGGCGCTGATGGGCATAATTATGAAAGACGTACGGGGTAAAGCAAACGCTAGTTCAGTTAGTGAATTGATAAGAAAGAAGCTTGAGCAGTGAAGCTTCCTTTTTCTCCCATTCTCTGAGCTAAGCTTTAACGCTTTTTAGTGTTGAGATGGCATGCCACGTAATGCCCGGGCTCCGTCAACACAAACTCGGGTTCCTTAGCCTTACAAATCTTGGATGCGAATGGACACCTTGGGTGAAATCTACATCCTGGTGGAGGATTAATTGCGCTTGAAACTTCTCCGGTGGATTTTACCTCTTTGGGCTTTAGCGCTTCTTCTTCATCTGTTAACACCGGCACAGATGACAGTAGCATTTTAGTGTATGGGTGTAATGGGTTATGGAAGAACAAGCGGGCAGGAGCGTATTCATAGATTTTGGCCAAATACATTATCGCAACTCTTGAAGCTACATTTCTCATAAGGCTTAGGTCATGAGTTATGAAGAGGTACGACAGCTTGAGCTCTTGCTGTAACTTGATTAGTATCTTTATTATTTTTGCTTGAATTGAGACATCTAGAGCTGATGTGGGTTCATCAAGAACTACAAAAGAGGGATGTGTAGCGATTGCCCTTGCGATAGCAGTTGCCTGTTTTTCGCCTCCTCCTAAGTCCCCAGGTCGTCTATGCATGAATCTTTCAGGGGGCAACTCGACAGTTTCTAAAAGTTGAGCTACCCTTTCGGTAAGCTCGCTACTGTTAGTAACTAATCCATGTATCTTCAAGGGTAAACCCACTATGTCTCTGATGGTTTTCGAAGGGTTCAATGAAGAAGCTGGATCTTGGAAAACTATGCTCATGTCTTTTTTGATATGTTTGGGACGTTTTACTGCGTGTATTGATACGTCTTGGCCTTTAAATAAAACTCTGCCTGCTGTGGGTGTGTAGATTCCCATTGTTAGATAGCCTGTTGTGCTTTTGCCGGAGCCGGATTCGCCTACTAGCCCGAAGGTTTCACCGGATCTGACATCAAAACTTATGTCATCAACTGCTTTAACTGTTCCAAAGGTTGTCTTGAAGTACTTCTTCAAGTTTTCGATTACTAGTATTTTTTCTGTTTCTTCCATTTGTCATCACTTTTTATGGTAAAGCCAGCAGGCTACGCCGTGATTTCTTACTATATCAATGAATGGTGGTTTCTCTTTTTCGCATCTGCTTAAGACTTGATTGCAACGTGGGTGAAATCTGCAACCCGATGGTGGGTCTATATAATCAGGCACCCTTCCTTTGATGCCCTCTGAGAAGCCGCCTCCGGTTAGCTTAGGAGTTGATTCTAAAAGCCCTCTAGCATAGGGATGTAGCGGATTTGAGAATAATTCTTTGGTCTCAGCAACTTCAACAGTACTTCCTGCGTACATAACATAGACTTTATCTACGAAACCTTTAACCGCGCCCAGCGCCTGGGAGATTAAGATCACTGACAATTTTCTTTTTTCCACGATGTTCTCGATGAGGAGTAACACTTGATCCTGTATTGTTACATCAAGGTTTGTGGTAGGCTCGTCAGCTATCAAAAGATATCTAGGCGTCGCTAAGGCCATAGCAATACAGACTCTTTGTCTCATACCTCCGCTTAGTTGGAATGGATAACTGTCAAGCACCCTCTCAGGATCTGGTAGCGCCACCTCTTTAAGAAGTCTTATGCACTTCGCTCTGAAATCTTCTTTCTTCTTGCCTTCATATTCTTCAGAAGACTTGATAATGTCTATTAGTTGCGTTTCAATCTTGAATACTGGATTAAGAGCGGCTGTGGGATCCTGAAAAATCATGGCCATATGCTTTCTTCTCAACTCATTTAATTCGTTTTTCGACATTCTCAGAACATCTTTGCTTCTGAAGTGCACTTCTCCTTCCTGTATCACAGCGTTCGTGGGTAAGATTTGAAGAATAGTCTTCATTGTTGTTGTCTTGCCGCAACCAGATTCTCCGATTATTCCAATTTTTTCCCCGACATCCACTGTCAAATGTACACCGTTGAGAACTTTAGATGTGCCCCTGTAAGTCTTATAGCCTACGTGCAAATCTTTTATCTCTATGGGTCGATCCGTCAAAGTAGTTCACTCCGTAAACATGTCTCGAACGCCGTCTCCCAAGAGGTTAAATCCTAAGATTATGATCACAATTCCTAATGCCGGGAATATGGACGTCCACCAAAAATCGGGCATGTATTTTTCAGCATTGGTGGCAACCATGGTGCCAAGGTCAGGCGTTGGAGGCTGAGCACCCAACCCCACAAAACTCAGCGCTGATCCTATCAGTATAACCCAGCCGACGTCCAGTGTCACTTTTGTTAGTATTGGACCGAGGCAGTTTGGAAGTATTTCTTTGAATATTATGTGGAGTGTGCTGGCTCCCATAACCTCGGCTGCTTGAACGAAGTACTCGTTTCTAATTGCCGATGAAACGTTGTATGTCAGCCTTGCATACCAAGGCCACCACATCAATGAAACCGCCATCATAGCATTGAATATATTTGGTTCTAGCACTGAGCATATACCCAGTGCCAGTACTAAGGGGGGAACCGCTATGAATACATCTGATATTCTCATTATAACCGTGTCAACCCATGTTCCCTTGTGGTACCCCGCGATAAGCCCCAAAATTACGCCAGGTGCAACAACGAGAGAGAGAACCGTCACAGCCATCATTAAGGAATATTGAAATCCTAGCATCGTTCTAGTTAATACATCTCGGCCATAATAGTCTGTGCCAAGTATATAATTTGAGTTTTGAAACGGAGGGATAAACCTGTCTTCGAAATTGTGGAAAAGGCCTCCATGTTCAGGGTAGGGCACTATGTAAGGTGCAAACAAGCCTATGAAAATGCAGGTGGCTGATATTACCAACCCCGCTATTGACAGAGGGCTTCTTGAGAATTTATACCACATTCTCTTGGCATATTCCCACCGTGGTGATTGCTTAATTGTTTTAAACAGCCTGATCTTTTCCATTTTTATTCGCCCTTCTCCATAAGTCTAATTCTTGGATCCAAGTACGCGACCATAATGTCAGTTATTATGTTCACTATTGCGAAAATGATCCCTATTACTATAACAGTAGCAACTATAGTGTTCAGGTCACTCCTTAACATAGCAGCGATGGCATGTTGAGAGAAGCCTGGCCACATGAAGACTTTTTCAACCAAGAACGCATTGCCTAGCATCGCGGCTATGTCCATTCCCATGACTGTTACTGCTGGAATTATGGAGGGTTTAAGCAGGTATTTGAACATCACAAGCCTTTGGGGTAAGCCTTGAGATTTTGCCATAGCTATGTATTCCTTCTCTTTGTTCTCAACCATACCAGCTCGTATTATCCTCGCGTCTTGTGCCATACCACCGATGCACAACGCCAACGCTGGCAGCGTCGCGTGCCATACAAAATTAACGAACGCATCGAACCTGCCTGCAATCAGTGAATCCAGGGATGTGAAACCCGTTACTCTGCGCGCGCGCATTATATCCATATATTGGCTATCAAGCAGTCCACCCGTGGGAAACAATGACAGTTGCAAGGCGAAAATTAACTGGAATATTATAGCCCATACAAACGCTGGAACTGATATTCCTATGTAAGACACTATCCTCACAAGGTTATCAGGCCACTTGTAAGCATGCATGCCAGCTAGCACACCTAGTAAAAACGATCCTACAATTTCCATCAACGCAGCTAAGACTACAAGTTCTAGAGATATGGGCAGATACTCTAACACATCATTTGTTACGCTGCGCTGAGTGTAGACGGAGAAGCCTAAATCTCCCCTAAAGACATCTTCTAGCCAGAAAAGATACTGTTGGTATAAAGGCTTATCCAGCCCCAGCGTGTGCCTCAACTCCTCAATGACCTTCGGAGAAGTTCCCGGAGGAACCATCATCAAAACTGGATCTCCAGGTATCACTCTGGCTAAATAAAACACTAATATTGATAAGCCTATGAGCGAGAATAAAGCAAACCCCAATCTCCTCGCTATATACGTTTTCATTTTCATGTTTGCATCGTCCCCTATGGGCACGTCACGGAATGATAAAAAAAGGGATACTGATATTTTTACGTTTTCGTTCGACTATTCTGGCGGTATGACTTCGATCATCCTACCATCTATGTTATAGCCCATCACTGGTATCGATTCGCCCAGCACGCTGGGCCAAATGACGTAAGGTTGGTAAGAGTGTTTCACTAGGTGATCGAACAAGAACAAGCTTGGACACATGTCAAGTATTATCTGCTCCAGCTCTGCGTATTTCTGGTATCTCTCAGTCATATTAGTTGTTGAAAGTGCGTCCTCTATCATCGCGTCTAGTGTTTCGTTTAACAGCCATTCGTTCTGCTCCCATGTTGCTGCAGCCTTCGAGTGATACCTTGTTTCCAACAGGGCTCCAGCTTCTGCGTAGTGGGCAGCAACAAAGACCGTCTCCACATGAGGGGATAGATCTTGATCAGCCATGTCAACTATCATTTTGCCCCATGGAGTCTTGACAACCTTGACCTTGAGACCTATCTCTTGCGCAGATTCAGCGAATAGCAAGGCTACTCCTTCTTCGGCTGGAACCTCAGCGCACCAGTCGACCTCAATCTCGTAGTTTTCTGGGTGGTCACCTATGTCGGGCCAATACTTCGACTGCTGGAGCTCCTCCATGGCTGCAGTCAGGTCTCGCCTATACATGGTTAGTTCAGTGGCTCCCCCCAAGCTTACAGGCACAACACATTGGGCCAGTGGATTATCCAGATAAATTTCATCAACGACTGCCTCGTAATCCATCGCGTATGCCAAGGCTCTTCTCACGTGTACATCGTCGAGTGGCGGTTTTCTGCAGTGCATCATAAAGTAGAACATGTCCCCACCTGGATAGCTACCCGACGCGAGGCCCGCATTACTCAATGCATCAAGCACTTCTTCTGGCAGCCATTGAGACGAGATCTCTAGCTCTTTCTTAAGCAACATAGTTCTCTCCGTTGTGGGCACTGCCAAGGCCAACATTCTGATCTCATCGGGCGAGTCAGTTTTCATTTCCGCCCAGTAATCGGCGAATCTATCCATGTAAACATGATCCTCCAGTAAGACATCTGTAACCTTGTACGGTCCCGAACCAGCATCATGCGTCAACAACCACTCTCTGGCGAGATCTCCGTTTGGCGGATAATCATATGTCCCTCCTTGTACGATGTGGTCCATAACTTCCTCTTTGTCGACTATGTACAGTCTCTCTAGCGTGGTCAGGAAGGGTCCGAACGTTTTTTTAAGCGTGAATTGCACTGTGTAGTCATCTATTGCTTTGGATGCGTTTACGTCTACGTAGGGTGAGAATAGGTATGCGTACCCCTGCCCTATCGTTATTAGTCTTTCCATTGAGAACAGCACGTCGTCTGCTTTTAGCTGTCGACCGCTATGAAAAGTTACGTCATCCCTTAGTGTGAAGGTCCAATTGAGACCGTTCTGTGACGTGGTCCAGCTCTCTACTATCCAAGGTTTAACTTCACCAGTGGTAGTCGGGAACACGAGCGGGTCATACAAGTTCGTAAAAGCAGTTGAACTCGAGTAGTCAGATCCCACAGCAGGATCGATGAAAGTGGGCCATGCAAATCCCACTCTCAGTAACTTGGTCACAGCTGAAAGGACCGTTACAGTTATGGTATCCGAGGCAGTTGCTTCTGCACCATCAGTGACAGTAATTGTGGCAGTATATGTGCCTGCACTCGTATAATCGTGAGTTGGCGTCCGCTCACTACTTGTAGCCGTTCCGTCGCCGAAGTCCCATTCAAAGCTGTACGGTGAGGTACCTCCAATTGGCACTGCCTTGAGGGATACTGTTAGAATGACAGCTCCAGAAGTTGGACTCGCCGAACCCATCACCGCCAAAGGCACTGAAACATTGAGACCACTAATAATAGTATTCAAGAGCGTTTCCATGTCACTTAGTTTTTCGTCAAGGGTTCCTAGCTTTTCGTCGAGGGTTCCCAAGCTTTCGTTAAGGGTTCCTATCATGTAGGCGGTAATCGCGCTTGGAGTTATTATAGCAATAATGAGCAGTACTACAATCGCCATTTCAATTTTAGAATCCATAGAATATATTCCCCTATATCGTCTTTGTTTGGTATGATACTTCTTTATTTAAAACTTTCTACATACAACAAGCAGTTTATTGCTCCTCAAGCAGTTCATACAGTGCAAGCCATGTTGTTTGCAAAAGTTTTTATTCTAAGGCTCCCAGGAATCCATCTCTTTCTGGCGGTGTTTCATAGCCGAAAAGCTTACTGTGCGTTAAGCCTATTTTACGGTATAAATCAGCCATCATCTCTGCACACTTCCATGCAATCACGACCGGATCAAGCACTGGGACCTGTAGTTCCTGTATTAGATACTTCATAAATCCGGATTCAATAGTGCATCCTAAAACTATCACTTCTGCTCCGTCTTCGTCAACTGCTTTTCTTGCTGCATTGTAAATCGCTTCTTTCAATTTTTCTGGTTCTTTAATCATCCTTGGAACAGTGAAGTCAATCACTCTGAATGATGCCAGCTTCTTTTCCAGGCCGCATTGGTAAACGTTGCTTTCCATCTTTGGAATCCATTTCCTCCTACCAACAATAATGGAAAACTTATGTCCTAAAGTGGCTGCGACATACATGCAAGCCTCAGCAGGACCTATAACCGGGATACTAACAAGCTCCCGAGCTTCTCTTAGGCCAAGGTCATAAAAACAGCCAATAACAGCCGCATCAAACTTTTTCTTGTCAGCCCACCAGATCCACTTTAACGTTTCATGAAGGCTCAAATGCTCATAATAATGGTACTCAACGTGTATAGGTCCTCTGCTTAAATGAACAACCTTCACTTCAACATCAGACCTTTTAACTTCATTTATGATCTTCGTTATTCCCTCATCATACATGTCTGTCCCTAGAGGATTAACCCATAATATTCTGAGCATTCTGTTCACCATATTCTTGTTCTAAACTCGAGTTACATTTAAAATCTTTTCTTGAAAGATGGTCGAAGCAGAAGAAAGATACTGGCCGGTTTATTCCATAGGATTAACCAATTTGAAAACTAATCTTGATTACTCGTAACTTTTAAATTCATTTAGCGACAATGCTGTCTTATGAGTTGAAATTATATGAGTATACTCTATGAGTTTGAGTTAGGAAAAGCAGCAAAGATCCTTGTGGAAGAACTCTTTAAACTGAAACAAGGCGAAGAGTTCGTGATAACATTCGACACTGAAAGTGACATGAGGGTCGTAGAGGCTACAGCTAGAGCCACTTTTGCAGCTGAGGCAAAGCCAGTTGTGATATGGCTCGCATCTCCACTAGGGGTTGGAAAAGCCGCCGATTCGATGCTTCCAATGAAAAGCTTAACCGCTGCTTTAAAAGAAGCAGATGCTTGGGTTGAATTCAACAATCAATGGCTTTTGTATTCGACCCCATGGGACGCAGCCATGGAAGAAAATAGGAAACTCAGATATCTCTGCCTTGTAGGAATGGACACTGACATGATGATAAGGTGTATTGGGAGAGTTGACTTCCCAACCCTCGTGGAATTCCAGTCAAGAGTTGTTGAAATGACGAAAAGGACCAAAAGGATGCTCGTAACTACACCAGCTGGAACCGATGTCACTTTCAACAATGTGCTTGGAAGACCGGTAACCCTTGAATCTGGGTATGCTGACACGCCTGGCCCACACTTTCTTTCTGGTCAGATAGGTTGGTCTCCAGACTTTGAATTAATAAACGGAGTAATAGTCTTTGACGGTTCGCTTGTTCCCCCAGTTGGGCTTCTGAAGGAGCCAGTGAAACTGCACATCAAGGCTGGAGTCGTTGAGAAGGTTGAGGGTGGAAAAGAAGCAGTGCAGTTTGAAGCTTGGCTTAGAAGCTTTCATGACCCTAACATGTTGCGGTTGGCTCACATTTGCTACGGATTTCATCCAGGTGCAAAGTTAACTGGCAACATCCTTGAAGACGAGCGCGTTTGGGGTGGCACAGAATGGGGCCTCGGAAACGTCGGTCCGATGTATTTGCCTCCAAACGGAAAAAAGGCAGCTTCGCATACAGATGGCATATGCCTAAACTCTTCAGTGTGGCTTGACGACGTACAGTTGACAGACAAAGGAAAAGTAGTTCATCCAGAACTAATCGGACTTGCGAAGAAGCTTGGGAAGACTTAACTAACCAGTGCGTTTCCTTCTTTCTAAGCTCCTTCTCTTCAGCTCCTTCGCAAATTCTCTAACTAAGCTGTCAAGGAAAGCCTTGAAAGCTTCAGTGTCTGAAACTACTAGAAACTTTTTCTCATCTATCACACTTTTCATTTTTGTCAAGAACGGGTCTTCTTTTATGCATGTAGCATATTTCGGAAGCTCTATAAGTCTGCTTAAAGCGTCAATAAGTCTGAAAGGCCCGTATAAATGCGGTTCCTCTACGCATCCGCTAGCACTAGTAGCAAGGAAAATAGCCAAATCGAAAAGATATTTATCCCCGTTACTTTTCTTTTTTTCCATTATTTTTGTCTCCTAACGATTTACTTCTCAAAATATTTCTCGCCATACCTGTTTAGATAGGCTATTTCTTGGAGTGGTCTTCTAAGAGGAGGCTTCGGCGATTGATCTGGGTATCCCACTATCACGAGGAGTTCGGGTTCGATTCCATCTGGGATTTCGAGTATGTGCTTAATTGCGGTTGACGAAAACGATTTTACGATGCATGTTCCAAGTCCGGAGGCGTAGGCTGCTAAAAGCATGTTTTGAACAGCTAGTGCGCAGTCAGCAACCGTCAGGTAGTCCCGTCCGAGTTCTCCGCCAAGCTTGTAGGCTCTTTCTTTATCTGAACAGACAAGAATTGCTAAGGGAGCGTCACCGAAGTAGCCAGGTGAAATCTTCCTCACCATGTCCAGAACTTTTCTGTCTTTGATGACTATGAAGTTCCAAGGTTGGATATTACTGGCAGATGGAGCCCGCACTGCAGCTTCGAGTATTTTCTGGACTAAATCTTTCGGAACCAGTTCGGGCTTATATTTCCTTACACTTCTTCGGTTTTTTATTGCTTCAAAAACATCCAATTGAAACACCTCAATTAACTTGAATCGTTTTGGATTTAAATTTTTACTTGAATTCGTTTCAGCTCCATTCTATCACTCGCGCCAAAGCGGAGGTTTGCATCAATATTGGATTTGGTCGTCGAAAGTTTTTAATAAGAAAACGATGAACACCAGTTACGTGATGGAAAATGCCACAATATTATGAATATGAATTAGGGAAAGCGGCACATAAGCTGGTTTCAGAGATGTACAAGCTCAAGCCAGGAGAAACATTTGTTATAACAGCGGACACGGAATCTGACCCAAGGGTTGTTGACGCCACAGCTGCAGCTGCCTTCGCAGTTGGGGCTAAACCGATGGTGATATGGACTGCCTCGCCGCTAGGCGTCGGCAAGGCAGCCGACCCTATGTTGCCTGTGGAAGCATTAACGGCTGTTTTAAACGTCGCTGACGCGTGGGCTGAATTCAACAATGAGTGGCTCTTGTACTCAACCCCATACGAAGTCGCTATGAAACAAAACAAGAAAATTAGACACTTATGCCTAGTCGGGATGAACGTGAACATGATGACAAGGGTAATCGGCAGAGTTGACTTGCCAACTCTCGCAGACTACCAAAACAAACTTATAGCTATGACTAAAGCAGCCAAGCACATCAGGATGACGACGCCAGCAGGAGAAGACATAGAGTTCGACAATGACCCCAAGAGACCTATAATATGCGAAGTTGGATACGCCGATACACCTGGATCCCATATGCTAGGCGGACAGATAGGCTGGGCACCA